>ODAI010848945.1_pt1 | contig 19898 bp, 13 predicted proteins | sample 1539321 | NCBI WGS metagenome assembly ODAI01 (sample SAMN02144231, study PRJEB22623) | gut metagenome | biome: sheep rumen | host: Ovis aries | place: New Zealand
ATCCTCCCTGCCCCCGAGAGCTCCCATGCCATCCGTGTTGCAATTGACGAAGCCCTCAAGTGCAAAGAGACCGGCGAGGAGAAGACCATTGTCTTCGGCCTGACAGGCACCGGATACTTTGACCTGGTTGCTTACCAGAAATACAATGACGGCGAGATGACCGACGAGATCCCGACCGACGAGCAGATTGCAGCATCTATTGCGAAGCTGCCCAAGGTGGATATCTGATAAAGTTCCTAAGCAAGCCGCTGTGCAGATTGCCAGAGTTTGCAGGAGTTTACCGGAGTCTGCCGGAGTCTGTCGGAGTCTGTCGGAGTCTGCCGGACTTTGACAGAGAATCATTGCTCAATGGCAGATAGCTCAATGGCAGATAATAATCTTTACACAACTCTCCCGAAAACCGGAAGGCATGCGTGTGAAATGCTGAGCACACAAGGTGCCGGATCTTTCCGGATAGAAACTGAATATATGTGATCTGAATCCCCTTTTTCTTCGGGCCCTCTCTTCCATACCCTGAAGGAAAAGGGGATATTTACCATATGTTCAGATGTGGAAACAGGTTTTGCAAGCTGTTGTGTGATCCGGGATAAATATGAAGTGCTTTACCATCCCCGAGAGGGCCTGCAGCATATAGTCTGAGTCTGAAAAAGCAGATGTGTCAGAGTTTATTTTCGGGACTTTTTTCAGAAAGGCAGTATAATATAATCGAGAGTGCTTTTTATCACACATGTGACATGACTCATGTTATTTTGACAAACATGCAGCTTTACCACAGGTATGTTTATAAAGCTCTTGCGGAAATCAGACAGAGCAGACAGCTGGAAAGGAGACAACAATGGATAACTCGATTATGTTTAAACTTACGTACGGACTTTTTGTCCTGACAGCAAAAGACGGAGAGAAGGCCAACGGCTGCATTATCAATACGGCCATGCAGCAGACATCTACTCCGAATGTGATTTCCATCACTGTCAACAAGCAGAACTACACAGAGCAGATGGTAAAAAAGAGCGGAAAATTCAATGTCTCTTTTCTGGATGAGAGTGTGACATTTGATACTTTCAAGCACTTCGGATTCCAGAGCGGAAAGAATGTGGACAAGTTTGCGGACTTTGCGGATGCCAGGACAGCGGCAAACGGAATCCCCTATATAACAAAGGGCGCAAATGCTTATCTGTCCTGTGAGGTGAAGCAGTCTTTGGATCTGGGTACACACACACTTTTCCTCGCGGAAGTAATTGACGGGGAGATCCTCTCTGATCAGCCTTCGATCACATACACCTACTATCAGGCAAACGTAAAACCGAAGCCCCAGAAGGTGGAAGGGAAGAAGGCCGGCAAGGTCTGGGTCTGCAAGATCTGCGGTTATGAGTATGACGAAGAAGAGGAAGGTGTTCCTTTTGAGGATCTTCCCGCGGATTGGACCTGCCCCTGGTGCAAGCATGGAAAACAGGATTTCGAACTGAAGGCCTGAATAAAGAATGAGCCGGACAGAGGCGGCCTTTTAGCTTAAAATGAGTCAGATAAAATGAGTCAGATAGAACCGTCCCTTTTGACTCATTTTGACTTGTGACTCAAAAATGAGTCGGGCAGAACCGTCCCTCGTGACTCCCTCGTGACTCAGAATGAGTCAGCCGCAGCCATCTTTTAACTCATAAAAAAAACGAGTCAGAAAGAACCGATCCCTTCCTTCTGACTCGTTTTTGTTTCGGAAATAATTACAGACCCTTCCTGTCCTGGCGTTATTTGGTATTTCCGGCTTTGTTTCCGCTGAGGAAATCCGGAAGAGCGCGTCCCTGCTTGCGCCACTCTGCATACTCGGCAGTGGCCGCAAAGAGAACGTCGCCGGAGGAGTTGAGGGCGGTCTCAACACTGTCCTGAACAACACCGATAATGAAACCGACAGCGACGACCTGCATTGCGATATCCTGGGAGATTCCGAACAGGGAGCAGGCCATGGGGATCAGCAGAAGGGATCCGCCGGCAACGCCCGATGCGCCGCAGGCCGCAAGAGCGGAGAGAACGGACAGAACCAGGGCTGTAGCAAAGCTTACCTTGATATCGACGGTATTCGCGGCGGCGAGTGTCATGACTGTGATCGTGATCGCGGCACCGTCCATATTGATGGTTGCGCCCAGAGGGATAGAGACCGAATAAACGTCTTTATCCAGACCCAGTTCTTCGCAGAGCTCCATGTTGACAGGAATGTTTGCGGCGGAGCTTCTGGTGAAGAATGCGGTGAAGCCGCTTTCACGCAGGCATCTCCAGACCAGGGGATAAGGGTTTGCCTTGAGGATAAATCCGACAATGATAGGATTGATGATGAGGGAAACAGTCAGCATGCAGCCTACCAGAACAGCGAGGAGCTTTCCGTAACCCATAAAGGTCTTGAAGCCGCTGTCCGTGACTGTGGAGAATACCAGGCCGCAGATACCGAAGGGAGCGAGATTAATGATCCAGCGAACACCCTGAGAGACGGCATCGGCAATGTCGCTGAGGAACTGTTTGGTGGTTTCGGAGGCAATGCCCTTGAGGGCCATGCCGAGGATAGCGGACCAGAAGAGAATGCCCATGTAGTTTGCGCTGACCGTAGCCTGCAGCGGATTGACAATGATGTTCATCAGGAGATTGTACAGGACTTCTCCAAGGCCGCCGGGAGCGGCCTGTTCAGCGCTTTCAACAGCAAGGTTGAGTGTCTGCGGGAAAGCAAAGCTGAAAAGAACAGCGATAAAGGCCGCCAGGAAAGTTGTGAGCATGTAGAGGAAGATGACCAGTCCGAAACGACTGTCGAGCTTTGCGCTGCCCTGGCAGAGAGAGCTCATGACAAGCACGGCGACAAGGACCGGGGCGATTGCCTTCAGGGCACCGACGAAGAGATCGCCGAAGATGCTGATGAAGGATACCTGAGGAATCGCGACGGCCAGAATGGCACCTAAGACGATGCCGATGGCAATTCGGAGGATCAGACTGGTGTCGGAATATTTTTTTGCTATGGATTTAAGTGTGCTCATGGTTGGAATTCCCCCTTTGAAAATCATAGAAACTACAGCTCTTTGATGCCTGGCATAGAAGGGCTGCAGCATAAAAAATAAATCCATCAGGATAGCACTGACGGATTTGTTTATTATAACTATAGAGATTGTAAACGTCAACTGATCCAATCGATAGAAAACGTAGAAAAAACACGAGAAAAAAGCGGGAAAAACCAGCAAAATCAAGAGGCAGAAATCAACCGCGAAAATAATCAGCTGCGAGAAGTCAGCCGCGAAAAAGCAACAGACAATAATCAGCTGCAAAAAGCCAACCGCGAAAAAGCAGCAGAAAAAAACCAGCAGACAAAAATCAGCGTAGAAGGATCAATTCGGAAATCCCCTATACATCCAGCTCCAGGACCAGTGTGCGATAGCCTGAGAGAACGACGTTTTTGTCTGTGATCTGCAGGGGTTCTCCGGCGGGGGTGTCCGCGCAATTGTCGAGAAGGACCTTCTTGACCGGCGCAGGGAGGGGAAGTGTCCGCGTTTCCTTCATGTAGTTGGAGACTACCAGGATGGACTGTGCGCCGGAGCGGCGCTGGTAAGCGATTACCCTGGACTGATCTGCCAGATAAGGTTCAAAGCTTCCATAGATCATCGTTTCGCTGTACCTTGAATCTTTGCGCAGGCGGATCAGCTTTTTGTAATAGTTATATACTGAAGCGGGATCCCCTGTCTGCTGTGCCAGATTGATTTTGGTATAGCCGGGATTGAGCCGCAGCCAGGGCGTACCGGTGGTAAAACCGGCGCCGGGGGCGCCGCTCCATTGGAAGGGAGTCCGGGCATTGTCGCGGCTGTTGCGCTCGAGTGCGAGCAGAGCATCTTTTTCAGAGACACCCTGCCTGAGCATGACATTCCAGGCGTCGATCGAGGCAATGTCATCGACCTCTGAGATGCTCCGTATAGGGACATTTTCCATGCCGATTTCCTGTCCCTGGTAGATCCAGGGCAGACCGCGGACAAAGAAATAGACAGTGGCGAGGGCTTTCTTTGCTGTTGTGCGCATCTCTTCAGGCATGATCTTCATGTCCTGCGGCGGGATGTAACGACTCACCCCTCTGGGCTCATCGTGGTTTTCGATGATGTTGGAGAGAAAACCGATGTCCCCGACCTTTTCCTGTGTGGAAAAAAGGCAGCCTTTATAGTCATCGGGCGTGATGCCTTTGTTTTTGTGCCAGCCGGCATGGGAACTTCCCCAGACGGTCTCCGAAAAATCGAACATGGAGGAAAAATACCCGTGATCACCGATGAAGGCGGGCAGTTCCTCCGCTTTTTCATTGAAGACTTCACCGACAGTGAAAGCCTGGTGGGGAGCAAAAGTCCTGTCGCGCAGCTCGCCAAGAAACTCGCCCACTCCGTGCGCTTCCCGCAGCATGCGGCTGATGGTGCAGAGCCCGTCCTCCCGATCCGGAGCGTAGTTTTGAAAAGGAAGAGCCTTTTTGATGTTGATTATGGCATCGATCCTGAAGCCTGCAAGCCCTTTGTCCAGCCACCAGTTGACCATGGTGTAGATTTCTTCACGGACCTTAGGATTCTCCCAGTTGAGATCGGGCTGCTTTTTGTGAAATACATGCAGATAAAACCAGTCTTCATGGCCGGGCAGTTTTTCCCAGACCGGTCCCCCGAAATAGGAGCGCCAGTTGCAGGGAAGTACATAGCCGTCGGGGGAGCGGACAGCGAATGCATCGTCAGGGGAGGATGCGTTTTTTTTCAGTTTTTTCAGATAAAAATACTGACCATATTCGCCTTCCGGATCCCGGCAGGCCTTTTTGAACCACTCGTGTTCGTCGGAACAGTGATTCACGACCAGATCCATGACAATATACATGTCTCTCTTTTTTGCTTCTGCGAGCAGGCGGTCTATGTCGTCCATTGTACCGAAGCGGGGATCAATATTATAGTAGTCGGAGATATCATAGCCCTGATCCGCCAGCGGTGAACGATAGACAGGGGAGAGCCATACAATATCCACGCCGAGATCCTTGAGATAGTCGAGTTTTTCGATAATGCCCGGAAGGTCTCCGATTCCGTCTCCGTCTGTATCATAGAAGCTTTTGGGATAAATCTGATAGGCGATTTTGCCATGCCACCACTGTTTTTCCATAACAGAATCCTCTGCTTTCGTTGGAACTGCGCGCAAGACTCGCAGACAAGTCCTGAATCTGTGCCGGAAGGAAAGTTTTCCGCGCAGCCGGTGAATGATTTTTGCAGACCGGGCACAAACGGACCAGGTCTAAGTGAACACCTGGGACAAGCACCGGTGTAACTTGTATTGAATATTGTTATTATAACAGATTTATCGATAAAACGTGACAAATCATTCGAACAGGTGATGAAGCGTGATGAAGGACTGATTCAGAGGGATGATGCAGAGGGGTGATGAAAAGGGCTGATGGAGAGAAGTGATCAAGAAGGCTGACCCAGAGGAGTGATGAAGGCAGAGCAACGAAGGCACTGGCAGGTTGCTTAAAAAAGCGGGATGGCGTATTATTTCTGCAGATGATACCCGCGCACTAAGGCGCTCCGGCATGTATGAAAGAAGGGAGAACCCGCGTTGATCAGGCATCCGATTCCTCCGCTGTACAATGCGGATTCAAAGATATTGATACTGGGAAGTTTTCCGTCTGTGAAATCCCGGGAAATGGCCTTTTTTTACGGGCATCCGCAGAATCGTTTCTGGAAGCTTCTGAGTATCCTGCTGGAGGCTCCCTTTCCGGAGACAGTGCAGGAAAGAAGAGATTTTCTGCTCTCACACGGGATCGCAGTGTGGGATGTGATCGCTTCCTGTGAGATTCACGGATCTTCAGACGCGAGCATCCGCAACGCGGCGCCGAACGATCTGCGGAAGATTCTGGACTGCGCACAGATCCGGCAGATTTATGTCAACGGCCAGACGGCCGGGAAACTGTATCGAAAATACCAGGAGGGGCCTCTGCGTGAGGTTTACGGAGACTGTGCGAAAGCGGTGGTGCTCCCGTCCACCAGCCCGGCCAATGCGGCGTGGACAATGGAGCGTCTGCTGCAGGCATGGAGGGTGATCACGGAAAAGTTGGGCAATACCCGTGACTTCGGCCAAGGGATACGCTCATAAAAAGGAAACCTGCTTCATCGCTCAGGACTCGCGGGCGAATCTTGAACTAAATTGTAATCAGAGTAAAGAGGTTGATTCTTTTATGAATGAAAACACACAGAAACTGACATTCGGGGCACTGCTGGTAGCTGTTTTCGGCGTACTGCTCCTTCTCAACAGACAGACGGGCGGAATGCTGGAAGAGACCTTTCTCTTTCTGTTTCCGATTCCGATGGTGGCTTTTTCGGCGCGGTACGGCTGGAAAGACAGTCTGCCGGTCTTTGTATGCACCGTGCTGATTTCCATTTTCTGCGGAATCTTCACATCTGCCTTCTACGCGGCCACGCAGTCCTTTATCGGTGTGGTTTACGGGAGCTGCCTGCATGCAAAGCGGGATTCGAATAAGACCATGCTGTTGGTGATGGCGCTGAGTACGATCTCCAACCTTCTGAGCACCATCGTCCTGGCGGCTCTTTTCGGATTTAATCTCCAGGAGGACATTGAGATGATGCAGACCATGATGCATCAGGCAATTGAAAAAGCCGGCACTAATATGACTCCGGAGCAGATGCAGGCCCTCGACCGCGTTCTGCAGCCGGATACGCTGCTGCGAATGCTGATTGTTTCAGTGATCTTCATGGGCGTTGTGCAGGGATTTATTGTCTGCCAGCTCAGTCTCCTGATTCTGCGGAGGCTGCGCTTCCAGATTCAGAAGCCTGCGCCGATCATTTCCTATTACCCGCCGCGCTGGACAGGCATTATCGCGCTCGTCCTTTACTGGTTTTACGGTTCTACTCTGATCATGCCGAAAATGGAAGGCCGCCGGGAAATCCTCCGCATGATCGGGCAGATCGGTTCGCTATGTGCCTACATGTATCTGCTGTGCTTTGGTTTTATCGCTGTTGTGCTGCTGGTGCGTGCCTTCGGTCCCGCCTCCAAAGCAGTGGGTGTCATTATTGCGATTGCGGCTTTCTTTGTGCTGCAGCAGATTATTATGCTGCTTGGCTTTTTCTATATTTCCACGGGGCTTCATGAATGGATCGGGAGAAAGATCGATGAACGTCTGGCAAGGGAGAGGAGATTCCGCGCTTAGTCTGGCAAGGGAGAGGAGATTCCGCGCTTAGTGAGGACTGGCGGCAGAACAGGATATCCGGATAAGACTGAGTAAAGCACGGGTTACAGGAGGAATGAAGATGAAACTGAGAGCTGCCATCCTGCAGACAAAGGTCTTTGCCGAAAAAGAAAAAAACATCCGTCAGCTGGAGGAAATTCTTGCATCGGGAAAAACAGAAGGGGCGGATCTGGTGACTTTGCCTGAGATGTTTGCCTGTCCCTATGAGACAGGTAATTTTCCTTTGTATGCGGAGCCTCAGGGCGGTCCGTCCTGGCAGGAACTCTCCGCGCTGGCCTCAAAATACGGGATTTATCTTTCCGCAGGAAGCATACCGGAGATGTCCGGACCCGGCAGCCGCGTATATAATACCGCTTATGTCTTCGGCAGGGACGGCAGGCAGATCGGAAAGCACAGAAAAGCCCATCTGTTTGATATCAATGTCGAGGGCGGACAGTGCTTTAAAGAATCGGACACACTCTCTGCGGGAGATTATATCGGCTGCTTTGATACGGAGTTCTGCAGAATCGGGCTCTGTATCTGTTACGACTTCCGCTTTCCGGAGACGGCGCGTCTCATGGCACAGGACGGCGCAAAGATCATCCTGGTTCCCGCGGCTTTCAATATGACCACGGGGCCGGCTCACTGGGAGCTCATGTTCCGCCAGCGCGCTGTGGAGAGCCAGTGCTATGTGATCGGAACGGCACCTGCCCGTGACCCGGAGAGCAGCTACACTTCCTGGGGACATTCCATTGCTGTTGATCCCTGGGGCAGGATCCTTACGCAGATGGATGAAAAGGAAGGCATCCGCATCGTGGAACTCGACCTTGACTATGTGGACAAAGTGAGGCAGGAACTGCCTCTTCTCGCTCACCGGAGAAGTGACCTTTATGAACTGCGGAGAAAGTGATCGGTTCTCTGCAATGGATTCCGGGAAATAGAAACCCGGGGATAGAAAGCCGAGTTAAAAAAAGATATAGAGATAACAGAGACAGATTGTTCAAGAGGATCTGTGACGGCAGATTGGAAGATCATAAAATGAATGAAAAAGAACGCCTCCAATATGAAAAGCTGGTACTGACACCTGTCGGAAAACTGATTCCGTCACTGGCAATACCCACGATCATCAGTATGATGGTCACCATGATCTACAACCTGGTGGACGCCTATTTTGTAGGAAAGCTGGGAACGAGCGCAAGCGCGGCGATCGGTATCGTGCTGGGTGTGCAGTCCATTATCCAGGCCTTCGGCTTTATGCTGGGCCACGGAGCCGGAAGCCAGATCAGTATCCACCTCGGCAGGGGAGAACGGAAGATGGCGGACCGTCTTCTGTCCACAGCATTTTTTACGGCAGCGGGGTTCAGTATTATTTTGTCTGTCTTCTGTTTTGTTTTTCTCAATCCTCTGATGCGTCTGATGGGGAGCACGGATACGATTCTGCCTTTTTCCAGCAACTATGCGACATACATTCTGATCTCGGGTCCGGCCCTGATGTGCAGCTGTGTCCTCAACAATGTCATGCGGTACGAAGGAAAGGCGGTCCTGGCCATGGCCGGTCTTGTCTCCGGCGGTGTACTGAACATGATCGGCGATCCGATTCTGATGTTCGGACTGGGGCTGGGGATCGACGGTGCCGGTCTTTCAACGGCCATTTCCCAGTATGTCAGTTTCGGCATTCTGCTGTATATGTTTCTGACCAGAAAAACAATCAGCAGATTATCCATCCGGAATTTTTCCAGGGATATCAGGGATCTGCTGCGGATCATAAGGGTCGGTTTCCCAAGTCTTATACGCCAGATGCTGAACAGTATTTCGACCATGACACTCAACAATTGTGCCATGCCATACGGGGACGCTGCAATTGCCGCCATGTCTATCGTCGGCCGTATCACCATGTTTATCGGGTCCGCGATGATCGGAATCGGACAGGGTTTCCAGCCGGTCTCGGCCTTCAATTACGGCGCCAGAAAATATGCCCGTCTGAGGAAGGCGTTTTTCTTTACAGTTCAGATGGGAACAGTGATTCTGGGTACACTGGGAGTTCTCGGCATGATCGTTCCGGAGGCTGTTGTCCATATCTTCCGGGATGATCCCAGGGTTGTCGAGATCGGAGCCGTGGCGCTGCGTTTCCAGTGTGTTGCGGTCTTTTTCCAGGCCTTCAGTGTGAGCGCGAATATGATGTTCCAGAGTGTCGGAAGAAGCCGGGAGGCCTCCTTCCTCGCGACACTCAGGAGCGGTCTTTTTTATGTGCCGATCCTGATCATACTGCCCCGTTTTATTGGGATCCGGGGAATCCAGAGCGCCCAGATGTGGTCGGACATGCTGACTACACTCGTCTGTGTGCCCTTTGTCGTCTGCTTCTTTAAAGAGATTCCCGGAGAGGATCAGGAGACGGAGACAGACATTTTGTACCGGCGCGCATGCAGGGAAGCTGAAAAATCACGCTGATGCGCTGATATTTTAATCTCAGAGGCTTGTGCCGCAGGACGGTCAAACCTCCCCTGATCACATTGGGGCGCCGCTCTGACAAGCGGTTTATAGGAAAGGGTACTTATGAGGCTGATTCACTGTGCGGACCTGCACCTGGATTCAAAACTGCATACCCATCTGGACAGAGACCGGGCGAAGCGGCGGCGGGATGAGCTGCTGCGCAATTTCGAGCGCCTGACCGGATACGCCGCAGAAAACGGTGTGGAAGCTGTGCTGATCGCGGGGGATCTTTTTGACAGGGATACGGTCTCTGCTCTTGCCCGGAATACGGTCCTTTCCGTGATCAAAGAACATCCGCAGATCCGTTTCTATTATCTGCGCGGCAATCATGACCTCGGTGACTGCCTGGGAGCTGCCGCCGCGGAAACGAAAGACGTCCCGCCCAATCTGTTTCTGTTCGGAAACCGCTGGAAGACGTATTACGAGGGGAAGAGCAGGAGAATCGCGATCACCGGCATGGAGCTGACAGATGAAAACAGTGCGGCTGCCCCTTCGCTTCTTCAGATTGACCCCGATCACTTTAATATAGTGATGCTCCACGGACAGGAGACGGCAGGCCGATTTGTAAAAAACAAAAAAAGCGCGGACTACGCCGGCTCTGTCAGCCTGTCTGCCCTGCGCGGCAGAGGGATTGATTATCTTGCGCTTGGACATATCCATGCGTATAAAAAAGCCCCCCTGGACAGTCGGGGAATATACTGTTATCCGGGATGTCTCGAAGGACGCGGTTTTGATGAATGCGGCCCCCACGGTTTTGTGCTTCTGGATATCGATGAGAGAACGGGCCTGATGGAAGACCGCTTTATTCCTTTTGCACAGCGAACCCTTTATTCACTGCAGGTCGATGTGACGGGATGCCTGACGACAGCGCAGATGAAAGATCTGCTGGAAGATGCTGTGCTCGCTGCGGGATGCAGAAAGCGGGATATGGCGGATGTGATCCTCTGCGGGGAACTTGATGTGGACTGCGAAAAAGACATTGATTATCTTCGCCCGGGCCTGGAGGAAGCCTTCTTTTTTGCCCGCCTGCGGGATGCGACGACCCTTCGGATCAATATCGAGGATTATTTTTACGATGAGTCACTGCGCGGCGAATTTGTCCGCCTGTGCATGAAGGACCCATCGATCTCTCCTGAGGAAAAGACAGCTGTGATCCGCTGCGGATTCAGGGCTATGGACGGAGAAGAACTGCTGTAAAGGAAGGCACACAAGGCTTAACGGAGCCAGAGATTGAGATCGACATCGCCTTCGATGCCGGGAACCTTGCCTTCGTTGGTGTACTGCCACCAGGTGAAATGGTAGGGGGTCTGGGGCTGCGGCTCATAATCCGCGTACCAGATGTCATAAGTGTTCATTGTATCTGTGTCGAAGTAGTGATGCTCCCAGGGCAGGTTGGAATAGATATCTGCCTTGCAGGCCGAGGAGGACTCGACTGCCCTGCAGAAGGCTGCTGTATTGAGAGCGACCTGTTCCCTGGTGATTTCATTTGCCCGGCCATGGTCATCTCTGATGAGCTCCGGGTCGTAGATCAGAGGCAGATCCAGCTCGACCCCCGACCGTTCAATGACGCTGACAGCGAGGGCGGCCTCCTCTTCAGCTTCTTCTTCATTCAGAGCCTGGGAAAAGAAATAAGCACCCACTTCCAGGCCGGCCTCTTTGGCTTTCTGCAGGTTTTCCACAGCCATGGAGTCCTCCACCAGGGTGCCGGCGTCCCCGTATCCTCTGAAGCCTGTGCGGATGAAGGCGAAGCGGTAACCGGCTGCCGCGACGGCCTGCCAGTCAATGATTCCCTGGTGTTCGGAGACGTCGATTCCCTGCAGGCATTCAAGGTCTCCTGTATAGGTGATCCACTGAGGGCTTTCTTCGGAAGGGAGAAACTTCTCCGGGTCGTACTGGATCTCCTCGACCCCGGGATCGACTTCCATTGTGTGCCACTCGTCCCATGCATCGATATATTTCAGCTTCCGGGGCTCCGCCGGCTCTGAGCTGTTTTCGGCGGAGGGTGCTTCCGATGAAGCAGAATCCCCTGCTGCGGCAGCCGACGCAGTCGTGTCTTCTGTCGGGGAGGATCCTGTCGCTGCGGCAGCCGATGCGGCCGGGGTATCCGCGGCAGAAGCAGATGAGCCGGGAACAGGGGCCGACGTGCTTTCTGAGGCATCGGCAGCTTTTATTGTTGACGCTATGTCTGACTTTTCAGGGGCCTTTCCGGTATCCTTTTCTTCGGCAGAAGAAAAGGATCGGGAAGGCCGGGAGCTGTCCGCGCCGGAAGAGGGGCTGCAGCCTGCTGTAAGCAGAAGCAGAGACAGCAATACACCTGCAAGGCAGATCACGGTATTTCTTTTTACAGATGTTTTCCGATGATCATTTCCGGGAAAACAGGTGCTGTTTCCGGTCGTTTTTCTTTTCATAAAGGATCTCCTGCTCTTCTCGATTTTTTCTTTTATATTCTGATCAATCAATTTGAAAACCCGATGTGCGGCAGCAAATATTACATTTATATACTATGATGTTTTTGACCTCAGCATCATACCATTAGAGGGGCATGTATTGTAACGTATTCCTGCTGCCCGGTTCAGGCGCGCTGCATTCATCATAGGCGGGGAAGGAGATTTATGCAAGAAAAAAGGGCGGAACGGCGGACATAAAACATCATAGAATATCATAAAACATCCCCGGGTTGCCTGCTGATTTTTTTCGATCAGGCTTTCCGGGGATTTTCTGATACATTGTCACTATGGCAGATGATGGGGGATTATTCTGCGTCACCTGTGACAGGAACTTTTTCTATGCTGTAACCCAGAGCAATGACAAGCTTGATGGTCTCCAGAACCATGCTCCGGTCGTAGTCTTTTTCACTTTCAGGGAGTTCGTCGTAGGAAATCAGGCAGGGAGAAGTCATTTTCTTCTCGTCCCGTTCGGGACCCCAGGTCCATCCTTCATCCATGCGCCTGCGCCCCCAGACATCATGAATGTTTTCGGATATTTTTTCTGTGAGATTTGTCAGTTCCGGTGAGAGATAAATCGTTCCGGTATCGACCGGAGAAGGATTGTACATATAGCGAAATCTCCTTTTTTGTGCTGTGCCTGCAGGGCAGGCGGTTTTCAGGTCATTGTACCGGGAAGGGATACCAATGTCTGCGCGCGGCTGAAAGCCGTCATGTTGGTAAGTGCTTCCGTCAAATTAGGTGTTTATCCGTCCGGGTGTTCTGACCGTACGTATAGTAGGACCGCACATCAGCGACATTGATATCCCTTCCCGGTACAGTGTCCCGCACTGAGGAGATTGCGGAACCGGACAGTGAGAAGATCTGCCGGTCAGTGTGTGACCGGAAACGAAGATACTGCATAAGCTTCTCTCTGTGCTTTAAAAAGGAATTCAGCCGGATTGGTCTATGGTTTAATCAAAAACCTCTTTTCTCGATTGTATAACCGTTGCTGAGGATCAGCCGGATCGTCTCGAGGACGAGGCATCTGTCATCATCTTTTTCCAGCTCGCTCAGTTCGCTGTAGGGAACCAGTCTGGGATTTGTATGAAGACTGTCGTTGCGTTCCGAACCCCATACCCAGCCCTGATCCAGGCGCTTCCGTCCCCAGACATCGTGGATGCTCTCGGAGATATCTTCTGTGAGAACGGTGAGTTCGGGAGAAATAAAAAAGGTGTCGCCTTCTATCGGATGAGGATCGTACATGAGGTGCCTCCTGATCATACATTTGAAAGTAAAATCGTCAGCGGGTATCTTAGGAAGCAGGCGGTACTGCTGTCCCTTGTTGATGTCAGTATAAAGGTGTGTGGATTAACAAAAAATGCTTCTATCCTTAACAAAGACATCGAGGTGTTAACAAAAACAGAAAATATTCCGCGTTCCGGGCGGGCCCGGACTGAAATCTGCGCACCGGGTCCGGATACTGTAAAGCTGTAAAGCGATAATATACAGGCCTTTGTTTGTATAGTATTATAAAAAAAAGTATGTTAATATTTGAAACAGAAAAATTAATTTCAAGGCGAATACTTTTAATCGGATAGATTCGTTAATTTTTGTTTGTACAATTCAGAAAAGCGGGCGGACGGTGGATCATGTATAAGAACAAAGCATTTATTTCCTACAGGCATGTGCCGCATGATGCGGAAGTGGCGAAAGCGGTGCAGAGGAACCTGGAACAATTCCGTATTCCGCGAGGCATCCGGGCTGCGGGAAGAAAGAGACAGCTGGGCAGGATATTCCGGGACAAGACTGACCTGGGCGCGCGGACGGACCTGACGGAGGAACTGCAGAGGGAACTGGATGACAGTGAGTTCCTGATCGTAATCTGTTCTCCTGAGGCGGCGCAGTCCCGCTGGGTGCCGGAGGAAATTGAATACTTTCTGCTTCACCACGGATCGGACAGGATTCTGCCGGTCCTTTCTTCAGGTGATCCCGAGAGGGTATATGAAGCGCTGTTCAGGAATGCGGCGGGTGCTCCCCGGGAGCCGGTCGCCTGTGATTTCAGGGGAGATATGCGTCAGGCTGTCCGGGTGGAACTGCCCCGTCTGATTTCAGCTCTGGTGGGCTGTACTTATGATGAACTGGTAAACCGGACCAGGCGGAGAGAGAAAAAGCGCACCATGATGATCGCGTCCATCGTCTCGGCGGCTGTTCTGCTGATCACGGTTGTCTCTGTATTTTTCGCCATTTCCGGCATAAGAGTCAGAAGAGCCTTCCGCGCCCAGCAGATTGAAGATTCGCAGCTTTTGTCGAAATTATCGACAGAAGCTCTTGCGCGGGGAGAGCGCTTTGACGCGATCCGCTATGCCATGGGCGGCGTGCCGGATGAAGGGGAAAAGCGCCCGGTGTCTGACGATGCCGTTTACGCTCTGCAGGAGGCGACCGGGGCTTACCAGACAGCGGAGAGCTGCCTGCTGACGCAGACGGGGGAATTTGATGCCGGCGAGGAAATCCGCGCCTGGAAATCGGCGGAAACAGAAGCCGGCGCCTTCCTTGCGGTTTCTTCCGGAAAAGAAACGGACACGGAACTGAGAATCTGGAATACAGATACCGGAGAACTGATTTACGACTCCACAGCAGAGGGGGAAATCGAAAACGAAAACAGTGAAATAATGCAGCCTGCATCCAGCGACACAGGCGCTCCGGGCAGGGAGTCTGACGGGAGCAGGGTGGACACGGAAGCCGGCCCGGCAGAAGATGGTCATATCAGGCAGGACGCTGAAGCTGCAAAAACGGGAGAGGATAATTCCGACGGAAATACGGACCAATCCGATGAGAACATAGAGACTGCCGACGGGAATACGGACCAATCCGATGAGAATATGGAGACAGCCGACGGGAGTACGGAAAATTCCGGGATAGAAAATGAATCCCGCAAAAAAACGAACGATATTCCCAACAGATTGTTGTTTACTGAACATTCACTGATCTGGGCAAAAGGCAGCAGACTCGAGGAAATTGATCTTACGAACGGACGGAAAAAGCGGGCATTTGAGGAGACAGACTATTATTCTCTTATGCCAATGGACTGCGCCGGCGGCAGAACAGTGGTCTGGGCTTATGGAATGCACGGAACAGATCTGCTGGTTTTTGAAGACGGCAGTGATCGGGCCCCTGCAGTGTTATCTGTCGATAACCTTTCGGAAAAGGCAGAGGAGCGATACAACACGGACAGTCGGCAGAATCTTGAAAAGGAAGCAGAGAAAAAAGACGAAAATGCGGACATCTCTTTCGGCCGGCTCGAAGATCAGAAAAAAGTCATGCTGTCACCTGACGGAGACTGTCTTTTTCTCCGCGGGCTCTGCAGAGTAAACCGCATAGAGGAGAATCTGCTCTGTGCTCTGGACCTGCGGACACAGGAGATCACGATCGCAGTGCGGGGGCAGGAAATCCTGGCTTACCGTGTCTGTCCGGACACAAAGATCCTCGCTGTAATCTATGAGGGACGTCCCCAGGAGAGGCTCTGTGAGGGCGGGGAAATCTGGAGCGGTGCATTCCCGGAAGAGGGGGAACTTGTCCTTCGGGCAGCCGACTATCGTTCGGGGCAGATACTTTGGGAAGAGGAATCCGACTGTGCCCGGAATATAGATCCGCAGCTTACAGCAGGTGAGACAATTCCCGGAGATTCCCGGGAGGTGGCAGTCCTGTGTGCCGGGACCAAGGCAGAGATATATGATCAGGACACGGGGAAAAAGCTGTTCACGGCTGATTTTCCCGGTTTTATCCGCGGCACGATTGCGGAGAAGACGCTGGACGGCAGGCCGGCGCTCCTCGCTGTTCTTGAAGACGGGACCGTTTCCGCCTTCTGCCTTGACAATGCCGAAATGCAGCGCTGGGTCACGATCATTCCCGCCAACATAAAGAAGGCGGAACGCCTGGGAGACACGATTCTGGCAGAATATGGAAGCAAGGGACAAAACGATGCGAATACCCGGATTCTCGCATTCCGCGGCGGCCTGGCCGATGAGGATATGCTGGTTCTGGAAACCGGGGGCGGAAAGGGAGATATTTTCCTGGGTGAAAAGGCATGTGTTTGTGTCGACTCATTCTTTGTCATTGCGAATGCTGACGGGGAGACGGCCGCATTTGATGCTGTGACGGGAGAGCGGACGGCTTACATACCGTCAGAGGACGACCCTGTCAGGGACTGCCTGAGTAAGGAATATATTGTCGAGAGTGAAAACGGAAATAAATCCGCGAAGATTTTTGACGATGAACGCATTCAGATCACAGGTAAAAAAGACAAGGATGAGGAAGAGATAAGAGGAAGCGGGGACCGGATCACTGCGGCGGCCTGGCTGGGCAATACACTCTTCTGGACGGAAGAAGGAAAAGAAGGCCTCTGGCTCTGCAGTCAGGACAGCAGGATCCTGCTGGATCCGGAGGAATATGTTTCCGATGGGAATACCATTCCGGACAGGCTTTTTCTGACGAGAGCGGACAGGGGAAAAATCTATGCCCTGTTTCATCACACACTCTTCAGGGTGGACACGGACACAGAAGAGGTGACCGGCAGGATCCTCCATGTGCTGGGCTATAATGAGCAGGAGAACAGGCTCATGCTTGAAGACACCGATACTGAGGGCGGAGTACACATTTATATCAGCGATATCTACAGCCATACAGAACTGAAGGAAAAGGGACGCAGGATACTGCCTGAGGAGAAAGAAGCTGAAGACAAGGAATGAGACGGGGCCAGACGGCTGGAATCTTCACGGAGAAAAGAATTCCGGAAGACAGGGAAGGAGAACCCTGATCCCATAGCGAGGACATAAAAGATGGCAGGAAAAAAACAAGGAACAAGAAGCAAAATAGCTCCGTTTACGGTCAACATGATCTTTGAAAAGATCGAGGATCAGAAGATTCTGCGTTCCGCGGAAGGCCGCTTTACTTTCCAGCGTGAGGAGAAGGTGGAGAAAGTATTTCCGGAGCAGATCGGCGAATATCTGCGGGGGCTTTCTTCCGCATCCTATTACTCCTGGTTTCTCCACGGACAGGAAAACGGCGGCAGGATACGGACCCGGGTTGAAAATCTTTTTTCGGAGAATCCCATACAGTTTGTGCAGGAAATGGCAGAAAAATGCAGAGCCTTCCTGTGTCCGGAAGGGCAGCCTGCCCTGGACCCGGAAGTCTGGAAGGAACTTTTGGATGAGCTGGGGAAAAACAATGCCCTGTTTGTCCGGGACGGCGACAGGGCCCGTCAGCTCATGTCGATGAGTTCCGCCGCACCCCAGCGGGTTTTGACAGTCCTGCTGCTCGCTGCCGGGATGAATGAGTTTACCGAGGAAAAATACGAGTCTGTCCTGGCCTGCTGGCATCTGATGGACAGAGATCTCGCCGAAAAGGATTATACACAGCCGCAGGAGTTTGCAAGAACAGGTGAAATCCTCTACGCGGACGGCCTTCGAAAGGATGCGCTCGAGAGTTACCGCAAGGCGGTGCGTATGCTGGGAGGCGGCACGGGAGTGAAAAAACTGGACCCGTCCGAACAGGAACTTCTGGCACTCCTGCAGTACCGGATCGGAGAGATGTTTCTTCACGGGGACGGCTGCAGCGCGAATGAGGAAACTGCGGCGGAGTATCTGGAAGACAGCGCCGGATACGGTTATGTCCCTGCGTTTTATCCTCTGGCCATGCTGCGTCTGCAGGCAGGAAACGGCGGGAAGGCTGCGGACATTCTCAGAGAGGGAGCCCGCAGAAAAGATACTGCCTGTCAGAGGATGCTGGGAAATGCATTTTATACAGGAGATGTTCTTCCGGGAGTTGAAAAAGACCTGGACGAGGCTCTGCGCTATTATCTGGAAGGCGCCTGCCCGGACAACCTGTCCGCCGGTGACACGCAGTGCCAGTTTATGCTGGGAAAGATTCTGGAAGAAAGAGGACGAAAACATTCCGCAGGGCTTGCGGAGTATTTGACCGGCAGAGGGATTGTATCCGGCGTCATGACAGACCCTGTATTCTGGCTGGAGACCGCCGCCCGCGGCGGAAGCAGGGACGCGGCAGCGCTCCTGAACCGTCTGCAGTGGGGAATACCCGGAACGGATGCAGGGGTATCCGGCAGGAAAAAGGAAGAGGCAGGGAAAGAGATCTCTACAGACAAAAAGGACGCCCCGGAAGAAGTGAAGATCACCTATGCAGGGGATGATAATCCTCTCTCCGGCGAGAAGACCGTGAAAAAAGAAGGTATATGCCTTCTCAATTCGGACGGGGAAAGAAATCTCTATTTTGCCAGATCCCTCCCCGCGGAAAAGTATTCCGTTCAGATTTGTGCGCGGAAATCCATGGCACAGGTGCTGCGGGAAATCGTGGAACAATATACAGCGGAAGGGAATCTTCTCGAACTTCCGGAGATCCTTCTGATGGCGCTGGACGAAAATGAACGGAAAAACATGTATGACGCGCTGGAAGTGCTGCGTACAGCGACGAAACTGCATGCGCAGACCGGTGCCATGGCTGCGGATCGGTCCGAAGATGGCGTACGGACGGAGAAGGACAGTGCTGACACAGACAGACTGTTTTATTTTCTTTCCGACCGCCTGCGAATGTATGTCTGCGGACGAGGAGTATCCTGCGCGCCGGTTCTGGACAGCGCATGCACGAGGATGGGAGACTTCTATATTCCTTTGTATCTGTGTGATCCTGACCAGATGGCGTCGGCCTGGCTTCTGGACAGGCTTCCGCTCTTCATACCCTGCCTGAAGGGATATTCCTCCCGTATGGATACGGTTGTTTTCGGTGACCATCCGGGAATCGTCCGCCTCTGCAAGGACGCAATCGCAGCGGCACAGATCAGCGAGATACCGTTTTCGCTGACTGTCATCGGAGAAAACGCTGACGAGCTGGAGGAGCAGTTCCTGACAGACTGCCCCGGCCTGTGTGAGCCTGTCCCGGGAGTTACGGCGGCAAGACCTGTTTTCGTCAAGATGCGCCCTGAGTCGCGCCGGATGCAGGAGCTTCTGTCTGTCACCCCCAATCAGGAATGGTCGTCGGAAGAGAAGGAACTTTCCATGACCCTGCAGGCAGCGGACTACCTGATCGTCTATACAGAGGAGGAGGAAAGAAATCTTACTCTGTCAATGTTCCTGCGCGAGTGGTATCTGAAAACAGATCCCTCCTTTGTCAGACTCCCCTTTATAGCGGCATACTGCGGAAGAGAAGAGCGCGCGGAACAGTTCCGCACTCTTTCCGTCGGCGCGGAGGAAGCGGGATTTGACTGGTACAACAATTATGACATCCAGTGCTTCGGATCCCGAAGACAGCTGTTTTCATACCGGGAGCTTATCCACGGACGTCTGGAGCGGCGCACAAGAGCCGCACATCTTACTTATTATGGAATCCGCGGAAAAGAAGAGGAGCAGCCGGAGAAAAATCTTCGCAGTGCGCTTCACGATTATTTCTCGCGCTGTTATAACCGCGACAGCTCCGGCATCAACGCGCTTGCCCTCAATTACCGTCTTTTCTCCGCCGGGGTCACCTTCCCCGACTGGCACAGTTATAAGGCGGGTGTCTCTCAGAAAAGGCTTGCAGATCAATTTGGCAGATGGCTGCGTGCCGAGGACCGGGATCTTTCCGGCGAAGAGGGCGCTGGCCGCAGGACAAATGAGAAAAAGGGACGCCTCAGGGAGCAGACTGCCGGCAGACGTCTCGAGATTCTCTCCATGCAGGAGCACGACAGATGGTGCCGCTCCATGCTCTCGCGCGGCTGGATGCCG
>ODAI014257803.1_pt1 | contig 19895 bp, 17 predicted proteins | sample 1539321 | NCBI WGS metagenome assembly ODAI01 (sample SAMN02144231, study PRJEB22623) | gut metagenome | biome: sheep rumen | host: Ovis aries | place: New Zealand
ATCATAGAGGAGTTCATCCATTTCACTTCAGAGTTTACGCTTCTCACCGTTACCCAGAAGAATGCTCCAACGATTTTCTGTCCTCCTATCGGACATGTTCAGAAAGGTGGTGACTATCGTGAGTCTTGGCAGCCATATCAGATTCCAGAGAAGGACTTGAAGGATGCACAGCAAATGGCAGACAAGGTGACAAAGGCTTTGACAGGCTATGGCATTTGGGGTGTAGAGTTCTTCCTTACAGATACTGGTGTTGTGTTCTCTGAGCTTTCTCCACGTCCACACGATACTGGTATGGTGACTCTCGGCCACACAACAAACCTCTCAGAGTTTGAGCTTCATCTTCGTGCTGTTCTCGGTCTTCCTATCCACGATATCCGTCTTGAGCATGCAGGTGCTTCTGCTGTTGTTCTTGCAGACAAGGATTATACCGAGGCTCCAGAATTTAATCTTGTTGACGCATTGAAGGAAGAGTGTACCCGTGTTCGTATCTTCGGTAAGCCGGGTGGACATTTCGGTCGTCGTATGGGTGTAACTCTCTGTTATGGAGATTTGGATGCAGATGTAAATGCGCTCCGCGATAAGGCAAAGCGTCTTGCAAAGACAGTTCTCGGAACTGACCCTTATATGGAGAAGTAAAAAGTATAAATGGTTTTTGGGAAAAGAATCATAGAATATATTAAGAGCATGGGAAAGTCGCTATTCTCAAAGGATAGTCTCGGCTTTCTTATGTTCATGTATGCTCTAGGTATAGTTGAGAGCTATGCCGTTCTTCCTAATTGGAAGGGGGCAAAGGTATATGACAATCTCTACTATGAGCTTTTCTTTGACTTGCTGATACTTACATTCCTTGTTGCGCTCGTTCCGCAGAAGATATGGAAATTCCCTTTGCGCAAGGCTGTAAGGGGTGTCATCTACATCATAGGCTATTCGCTTGCCATCATAGATACGTTCTGTATGGTGCAGTTTGGCAATACCATAAGTCCGTCAATGCTGTTACTCGTTGGTGAGACGACAGGTAACGAGACGGCTGAGTTCTTTAGCACCTATGTCAATCTTGAGGTGCTGTTTACAACCGAACTTGGATGGGTGTTGCTTGTTCTGCTTGTTCATGTTGCCTATGAGTTGATAAAGTGGAAAGTGAAGAGAGTAAAGTGGAATGTTGAATGGGTAAATAGGCTTGTTCCTTATGCCTTTAGCCTTTTTGCTTTAGTCCTCATTATTCTTGGATGGAACGATACCATTACCAATAAGAAGTGCATGGTTCGCCATTTCAGTTGCAAGACGGTTGGGGACGTGGAAAAAGATATGAATCTTCATCCTATGGTGATGATGTATCAGCCAGTCTATCGCCTTGCCGATGCTGTCTTTACCAATCATCTTGTCTCTTTGCAACTTGATCGGTTGAAGGAAGAGGCTGAGAAGGTGGAAAAGATGACTCCTGAGCAACTTGGAATACCTTCGGAGTTAAAGGATTCTAAGCCGTCGAATATCGTTCTGATTATTGGTGAGAGCTTCAATAAATACCATTCTCAGCTCTATGGGTATGAAAAGAAAAATACCCCACGACAGGTGAAGATGGAAAAGAGCGGACGATTGGTGAAGTATTCCGATGTTATGGCACCTTGGAATCTCACGAGTTTTGTGTTCAAGCATCTTATGACGACCTATACCGTTGGAGATGAAGGAGACTGGTGCGACTATCCGCTTTTCTGCCAACTATTCCGCAAGGCAGGTTTTCAGGTCAACTTCCTTACAAATCAGTTTCTGCCACATGCCAAGGATGCTATATACGATTTTAGCGGTGGGTTCTTCATCAACGATGAGATGCTGAGCAAGGTTCAGTTTGATGTCAGGAATGAAGAGACACACCTATGGGATGAGGATTTGTTGAAAGACTATGCTCGTCTTGTGGCACCTCCGGAAGGTGTTGTTGATACGGCTTCTGTTCCTTCGCTTACCATATTTCATCTTATGGGACAGCATGTGAACTATCGCATCAGGTGTCCGAAGCAGAAGATGAAATTCTTCGCCTCTGGTTATGACCGTCCGCAGAACACGTTGAAGGAGAAGAAGAACATAGCATATTATGATTGTGCTGTGTGGTATAATGATTCTGTCGTTGGGGCTATCGTTGACCGTTTCAAGAATGATGATGCTGTGATAATCTACTTCCCTGATCATGGTGATGAGGTATATGGGCCAGGTTCGTTGCATCATTGTGGAAGAAACCACACCACGAATATCACTAAAGACATTGCCCAACAGGAATATGAGATTCCTATGTGGTTCTATTGTACAGCGAAGTATTCGAAGAGGCATCCTGACGTGGTGACTGCGATAAAGAGGGCAAAGAACAAACCATTTATGACCGATGCAATGTCGCATCTTCTGCTTGGACTGGCAGGAATAAAGTGCAAGGCGTATCGTCCGGAGCTTGATTTGCTGAATCCTCAGTATAATGAGAAACGCCAGCGACTGATGCAGCATCTGGTGGATTATGATGAAGTTGTAAAGAGTAAATGATAAAAATAAGCAAAGCGGAATCTCAGGCGATGCGTGGAATTGCCATCCTCGCAATCGTGCTACATAACTACTGCCACTGGCTCGGAAAGATGGTGCAGGAGAATGAGTATCAGTTTTCTGAGCGTAATGTCAGACGGCTGATGGTTGAGCTTGCGCATCCCTCTTGGGAACTCATTGCCCATCTCATCTCTTTCTTCGGACATTATGGTGTGCCTGTTTTCGTTTTCCTTAGTGCCTACGGTTTGGTGATGAAATATGAGAGATCACCTTTGGCAGAAAGCAATCAGGATAGTGCTCTCTCATTCATCTGGAAGCATTATAAAAAGCTGTTCCTGATGATGATTGTGGGATATACTGCATACGTCATGGTTGACTATATGACACCAGCACCACGCCGATATGAATTCTGGAATGTAGTTGGGCAGTTGGGTATGTTCAGCAATTTCTACCGAGATCCGGATCATGATATATGGCCTGGACCATACTGGTATTTTGGACTTATGGTGCAGATATATGTGATGTATCGTTTGGTGTTCTATCCCAGAAACCTACGGACGAACAAGTGGCTTGTCGGTGGATTGTTTGCCGTTACACTTCTTGCTCAGCTGCTATTCTTACCCGACGGATTGGCGCTTCAATGGTATCGCTATAATATCTTTGGTTCTCTGCCAGTCTTCATTGTGGGAGTGTTGTTCGCTCGGTATAACCGATTTAATGAACTTACACGTTCTACTTATGCATCTCTGGCTATTGCAAGTACAGCATTGATATTCCTGTTTAGCCTCTGGTTTGCTACGTGGATTATTGTACCTTTCCTTATCTGCATAGGTACCGTGGCAGTTGTTAAGTTGCTCCCGCAATTCCTTATGAATATTCTTTCATGGGTTGGAAGTATTTCCGCTGCAATGTTCGTGTGTCATCCAATAACCCGAAAGGTGATTATACCGATATCGCGTCATGGTGACCTTTTCGCAGGACTACTTCTCTATACTGTTGCCACTATCGTGTTGGCTATAATATTCAAGAAGGTGATGGCTCAAATCAAGTAATAATATATAGTCGTGAAGATAAAGGACATAGATCTCGTAAACGTCTCCCGATTCAGGGCGGAGCACATGGGGATGGCGATGCTTTTTGTTATCCTCTTCCATGTTGGATTGCCAAGGTGGAGTGATTTCTATGGTCTTCGTCGAATGGGAAATCTTGGAGTTGATATGTTCCTTTTCCTCTCAGGCGTAGGCCTGTGGTTCTCATGGGCAAAGAGAGGTATTGAGGGCTCCTTCTTCAAAGACTGGGTATCTTTCTATATAAGGCGTTTGAAGCGCATCTATCCTGTATGGCTGATAATTGCATGCTTGTACTATATTCCGCGGTTTGACGGTGTGCATTGGATAGACCTCTTCGGTGATATACTCATCAACTGGGACTTTTGGTTGCACGATGAGCTTACCTTTTGGTATATTCCTGCCACAATGATGCTCTATATCTTTGCACCACCCTATATGGAATTGATACGACGGCATCCTATATATCATTGGCTCGTTCTTGTAATGGTGATGTGGTGTATCCTCGTTCAGTGGGTAACGCCAATCCATCAGGCCGTTGGGCATATAGAGATATTCTGGAGCCGTGTGCCGATATTCTTCCTTGGCATCAATATGGGTGAGATGGTTCGACAGAAGAAAAGCCTTGACGGACAGTGTATATGGATGGTATGGATAATGTTCCTTATGTCGCTATGTACAAGCATCTGGCTAGAACAGGAGATTCACGGGAAGTTTCCTCTCTTCATAGAGAGAATGCTTTATATTCCTCTTACTGTCACTACTATCATCCTTCTCAACCGTGTGTTTCGTCGCACACCTCAGTGGTTCAATAAGAGCGTTGCATGGTTCGGAGCTTTGAGTCTTGAAGCATATCTTGTTCATATAGAATTTGTGCTCAAGCCCCTTGAGAGGAGCACCGACCTTGGTTACTGGATGACATTCCTGATCACTGTTGCCGTCACGATGCCATTGGCATGGCTTCTGCATTACATTGTTAACAATGTCGTTCTGAAATATTTATTCAGCAAACAAAAATAGCACGATGAAAAATATCATACGCCTGACACGACCATACCAGTGGGCAAAGAATATCTTCATACTATTGCCGATGTTCTTCGGTGGCGCTCTTACTGATAGCCAATCTGCCATATATGCTTTTATGGCATTCTTCGCATATAGCTTTGCAGCTTCGGCGATATACTGCTATAATGACATCATCGACGTTGAAGATGACCGTAGGCATTCTGAGAAATGCAAGCGGCCAATTGCATCTGGAGCGATAAGCATTAAGCAGGGGTATGTGATAATGACTTTGATGATGATACTATCTGCAGCGTTCATTGTGTTGATGAAAGACAGGGCTTTGCTTGTCGGTGGTGTGGTGGTGACATATTTCATTCTCGATATACTCTATTGTCGATGGCTGAAACGGCATGCAATAGTGGATGTATGTGTATTGTCGTTCGGTTTCGTGCTGAGAATTCTTGCCGGAGGTTTTGCAACTGATATTGTACCTTCCAACTGGCTCGTGATGATGACCTTCCTGCTAACGCTCTTCCTCTCGTTTGCCAAGCGTAGGGATGACGTGGTGAGGATGATGAAGACAGGAGAGGCTCCACGACATAACACGGAGAGATATAACCTTACGTTCATCAATCAGGCTGTCACCATTACGGCTGCGGTTACGGTGGTGAGTTATATTATGTACACCGTATCGCCATCGGTCACTCAGCGTATAGGCTCTGACTATGTATATCTCACTTCTGTCTTCGTTATTCTCGGTTTACTGCGCTATATGCAACTCACCCTTGTTGATGAGAAGAGTGGTGATCCAACCAAGATGCTGTACTCCGACCATTTCCTTCAGTTGGTTATCGCAATGTGGTTTGCAGCGTATCTCGTCATAATATACGTATAGACAATCAGAAGTAAAAAGGAAAAAATAAGAATTAAAAAGTATGATTACACTATGCGGTAACGGTTAATTACTGAAAAAACAAACCATACTTTTTCCTTTTTAATTTTTACTTTATGAAAAAAATTATCTTCTCTGACTTCGACGGCACATTGACCACTAAGGATTCAATGATGTCGATAATAATATATCAGCGGGGTAGGTTGGGATTGCTTCTTGCCTTGCTTCGCATATTGCCTTGGCTCATACTGATGTTCATGGGCGGATATTCAAATCAGCGCACAAAGGAGCGACTTCTGCACCATTGCTTCGGACGGATGACAGTGGAAGAGTTCAATGACTTCTGCCAGCGGTTTGCCGATAGTCATAGGCATATATTGCGAAATAATCTTTATGATAAACTTGTGGATGCAAAAGCGAATGGTGACGAAGTTGTGGTAGTAACTGCAAGTCCAGAGAACTGGGTGAGCCGTCTTGTTCCGGAATTCAAGGTGTTAGGGACGAAGATGGAGTTCAATCCTTGTTTCAATGGAAGATTCCTCACCCCCAACTGCTATGCACAGGAGAAAGTAAACCGAATACTTGCTGCATATCCAGAACTGGAAACTGATAGGAGCAGTTTCCACGTCACCGCGTTTGGTGATTCACGAGGTGATAAGGAGATGCTGGAGTTTGCGGATGAGAGAATCACGGTTTCGTAAAAAAGATAGATGAAGAGTATATTTGACATATTCAGAATACGTAAGGACGAGCGTTGGTTGGCAATTGTGTCGGCTTTGTTATTCTCGTTCCTTAACTTCATGACTGTATATATGTACTGGGGGCGGTTCTGTGCGTTGTCAGATAACTATCATCGTCTATTCGTGCGCTGGTTTAGAATTTCAGGTTTCGACCCATTGACCTATGAGGTGATATCTTATTGGGATACGGCGTACAACGTATATAGACATCCTCTCCTAGCATTCTTCATGTGGCCGTTCTACCAGTTGAATCAGTTGATGATGACGCTTACGGGCAAGAATTCCTCTACAGTCATCACCGCGCTAATTATAATTTTCTGTGCCTTTTATTCCGATATCTTTCTGTTCAGAATTTTTAAGGAGATTATAATGGTGAAGAAACGTGAAACCTATTTGCTTACGGCTCTCACGTTCAGTATGGCATTCATAATGCTATCTGCAATGGTGCCCGACCATTTCATCATGTCGATGTTTGCCCTCACGCTGACGTTGTATCTTTCTGGTAAGAAACTAAGGAACGGTTCGGCATTGAATATGTGGCAGACAATTGCTATGTTCATTCTCACGGCTGGTATCTCGCTCAACAACGGACTAAAGGTTTTTCTATCTGCTCTTGTAACTCGTCGTAAGCGATTCTTTGAATGGCGTTTTCTGCTATTTGCCGTCATTCTGCCATCTGCTATGATATGGGGCTTTGCCCGTTGGGAATACCGTACATACGTATGGCCGAAGGAGATGGCTCGTAATGAGGTAAAAGCGAAGAAAAACCGAGAATATACGGAGAAGATACGTCAGCAAGTACGTGACTCCATTGGCTCCAATGACTCAGCTGCCGTTGAGGCCATGACAAGGAAAATACAAAAACAGAAGGCTATGGAGAAATATCGTCGTGATCACAAGAAGATATGGAATAAGAATACAGGTAAGCCTATAGCCAAGGGCGAGTTCATGCGCTGGACTGACAAAACTACCTCGCGATGGGATGTGGCTGTAGAATGTCTCTTTGGTGAGGGAATTCTGTTGCATAGAGATTATTTGCTCGGTGATGTTCTGCGTAATCGCCCATTGATAGTGAAATATGATACGAGCAACCTATTGGGATATATCAACTATCTTGCAGAGGCATTTATCGTAATATTCTTTGTCATAGGAGTTTGGATGGGTAGAAAAAGCTTTTTTCTCTGGACTTCCATGTCCTTCTTGCTGATGGATATGTTGCTACACATGGGACTTGGTTTCGGCATCAATGAGATATATATCATGTCGGCTCACTATCTCTTTGTGCTTCCGATAGGAATGGCATATCTGTTTAAGACTATAGAGAATAGAAAACGAAGGTCTGTGGCTATATATACGGTTTGTGCCCTTACTGCCGTGTGGTGTTTTGCATGGAACATAGTTAACATCATTGGATATTGCCTATGAAGAAGTTTCTAACAAGACATAGGGAGACATTGCTTGTTGCGCTGATAGGATTTGTCATCGTCGTGGCACTAAACATAATGATGCTTCAGTATCACTATGCATCGTGGACGAATCCGAAGGTTGGCTTCTGGAGCGCTTTTTGGAACAGATTTGAGATTTCAGGCTTCGACCCATATACATATATAGTAGTGTCAAAGTGGCGTCCTCTATATGTTATCTCTCGTCATCCGCTGCTTGCCGGAATGATGTGGCCGTTGTCAGAACTCAATGCATGGCTGATGGAAGAGATTGGCATTAATTGTTCCATCTTCATTGTAGGCGTATTACTCGTGATATGCAGTCTTTGCTCATGGTTACTGTTGTATAAGATAATGCGTAGATTGCTGGAAATGTCTACTAAGATTAGCCTGCTGCTCACCTTCTACTTCTATTCCTTCTCCCATGTAATGCTCACCATCTTCGTGGAGGACCACATGGCATTCACCCTTCCGCTTCTCCTTCTCTCCATACACCTTGCAGGAAGAGCCATTCAGAAAGGTAAGACAATGCCTTTGTGGCAGTCGTTGCCCTTGCTCTTCGTCTCAACAGGCGTTACCACGACAAATTGCGTGAAAATAGGATTGGCAGACCTTTTCACACAATGGGGCAGGAAATCGTTCGGAAAGACAGTGTTCCATTTCCTCGTATATCTCATTCCTCTTGGTGTGATAGGAGGTCTGTATTTCTATCAGCAGGAGAATACTCAGAAAGAGGAGAAACGCAACATTGAACGGACTGTGAACAGACGTATGGCGCGTGACTCTGTCTTTGCTGTGAAGTGGAAGAAAGAACAGGCAGCCAATCAGATACGTAAGGAAAAACAACTCGTTCATCTTGATTTCGTTTCCAACACCGACTATAAGATTGACCGTTTGCCGTCGCTTGTGGAGAATGTCTTTGGCGAAGGCTTCATCCTTCACAACCGTTATCCGCTCCGTGATGCGAACAAGGAAAACCATCGTCCTGTGCTTGTGAGATATAAGTACTGGTGGAACTATGCTTTTGAGGCATTGATTGTCATTCTCTTTGCTGCAGGAGTGTGGTGCGGAAGAAAGGAACGGTTAATGTGGATGGTGATGTCAATGTTCCTTTTTGATATGCTTCTGCATGTAGGCCTCAACTTTGCCTCTGCCGATGTGTATATAATGACTGCACATTGGGCTTTCGTTATTCCGATAGCCGTGGCGTATCTCATAAAGCAGACTGCCACAAAGCCAAGGCTGAATACAGCTATAGTATGTGCCGTCCTGTTCCTTACATTATATATGTGGGGGCATAATCTTCAAATCATAGTTCAGCATATCATCAGATGAATGTTCTCATATTAAGCACATTCCAATCATCGGGTGGTGCTGCCATAGCGGCAACCCGATTAATGCACGCTCTTCAGAAGAATGGTGTGGAGGTTTCCATGCTTTGCAGAAAGAACATTACATTCGGACCTGCCGGCCTTCGCAAACAGTCTTGGACAAGCATCTTTGAACGCGCTTTAATTTGGATGTGCAAGGGATTCTCCACTCGCAATCTGTGGGCGACCGATATTGCCCTTCTGGGACAGGATGTCACCCATACCCGTGAGTATAAAGAGGCTGATGTGATACACCTTCATTGGGTAAACCAGGGATTCATAAGTCTTGCCGCCGTAAAGAAGATGCTTGATGATGGCAAGAAGGTCGTATGGACTATGCACGATGCCTGGAACTCCATGGGGGCATACCATCTAAAGATACAGCAGAAGGATGAATATCTTGAACGCTCTACACGGGAGCGTAAGCAAAAACTCTATGCAGGGAGCAAGATACAGTTTGTCACTTGTAGCCAATGGCTGATGAACGAAGCCTTGAAGAGTCCGTTGATGGCAGAGCAGAGAGTTGTTGCAATACCTAATCCTATAGATACTGCAATCTTCAAGCCTGAGCCACATCCTAATCATTGTCGTGTGCTCTTTGTGGCACAGTTTGTGAACAACCCAATGAAGGGAATGCAATATCTTGATGAGGCTGCGAAGATAATAAACAATGACAGTAGAGAAAAGGTGAAGATTGTTGCCCTTGGTAGAGACATTCCGTATATCTCCGACACTCGTGAAATGGCAAAATTATATGCCTCTGTGGATGCTTTTGTGCTTCCTTCTCTCTCTGAGAATCTTCCAAATACTATCATGGAGGCAATGGCTTGCGGTACTCCATGTGTGGGCTTTCGCGTGGGCGGCATTCCTGAAATGATAGACCATCTTGAGAATGGCTATCTTGCCAATTACAAGGACTCCAAGGACTTGGCAAAAGGCATACTCTATGTGCTTGATGAGGCTAATCATCAGCGACTATCCGATAATGCCCGACAAAAGATCATAAACTGCTACGGAGAAGAAGCTGTTGCCAAACGATATATCGAAATCTATGGAAATGAGCAATAAGAAATTCTCTATCATCGTTGTCACATTTAATAATGCTGACGGACTCAAAAGAACACTCCAGAGTGTGAGTGCTCTGCATTATCCATGCTTTGAGGTCATTGTCATAGATGGCGCAAGTACAGATTCTACAAAGACTGTTGTGGAGAATTTTGGTGAACTCATCACGGTCTTTGTATCTGAAAAGGATAATGGCATATACAATGCGATGAACAAGGGCATAGTTCATGCCACAGGCGACTATACCGTCTTTATGAATGCTGGTGATTGCTTTGCAACTCCCGATGTGCTCACCACGGTTAGTGAATATGATGCCGATATCATTCTCGGTGGGGCACGATACGGAGACTCTAACCGTCCTGTTCCTGAGAATATGACTCTTTATGATGTTCTTTCGCTCGGCATAAATCATCAGTCAACCTACTATCGCACGGACTTGCTTCGTAAGTATGGCTTTGATGAAAGTTACCGATTGATAGCTGACTTGAAGTCGGTTGTGGAGCCTATGGCACGAGATAAAGCTACTATAGCGACTATCCCGTCTATACTTTCCATTTGTGAGGGTGGGGGAGTGAGCAAGCAGAATTGGCGAGATACTCTCATAGAGAACCGTCGTATTGTTTCAGAGGTCATAGAGCCATACTATCGTGAAGACTATCTTCGATTCTCACGCATCAATAACTCCATGCTCAATGATTTCATCGTACTCTCGCATTTCCAAAGCATCTTCCCTTTGCTTCGTCTTTTGGCGAAGGTAATGCGTTTCCTAAACTCGAAGTTCAAGCATATTCCTCTCTGATATGACCGTAACAATAATTGTTCCCGTCTATGGCGTGGAGAAATACATAGCAGAGTGTGCAGAATCACTCTTTTCGCAGACATATTCTGATATTGAGTATGTGTTCTGCGATGATTGTACTTCCGACAGGAGTATAGAGTTGTTGCGTGAGGTTATGGACCGATACCCAGAACGAAAAGAACACGTTCGTATTATATGCAATGAAGAGAACAAGGGACTTGGAGGTACTCGCCGACATCTCATATCACACATCAATTCCGAGGCTTTTGTCATTGTGGATAGTGATGATGTTCTTCCTCCTGATGCTGTGAGTATCCTAGTCAATAAGATGAATGAAACAGATACGGATATCGTGGATGGAGCTTATGCCATCTATGTTGATGAGAAAGTTGGTACGGTCATTACTCCCCCACACGACGAACCTTCAAAGTATCTTGATAAGATCCTGTGTCAGAATATTATACTGCCTCGTGTATGGGGAAGACTATACAAGACTTCTGTTCTGGATAAGGTCAAAGATCTCTTTATAGAGGGTATAGATTTTGCAGAAGATATCTGCGCTACAAGCCGACTCGCTTGCGTAACTTCTCGTTCATGGACGGATGAGGTCGTTTATTATTATCGCACAGATAACATTAATTCCTATACGCGAAATATAACGAAGAGAAATATCCTGTCGTATTTCCGTGCAATGTCGGTGGTGCTCTCGTTCTATCATCAGCGAAAAGGACATCTCCCAATGTCGTTGGAGATAGGTGTACTAAATGCATATCGCCAATGTGGAAGGTCTAATATTCCTGTTGGTATGGCAGATGAAACCATAGGCTATGTTCCAGAGCATTTCAGCGCTCGGTTGCTCTATTGGTTGTTCCATGGCAAGTCTGGATTTGTGTTGAAACTGGCGGATTATCTTTATCGACTAATAAGAATTTGTAATTAACAACAAGTGCCTGAATCTCTAAAACAAAAAACGGCGAAAGGCCTGTTCTGGGGAGCGCTCAACAGCGGAACTACCCAGATACTTAATCTCATAATCGGCATCATCCTTGCTCGTCATCTGACCAAGGATGACTATGGTATTATTGGCATTCTCACCATCTTTACCGCCATAGCTTCTGACCTTCAAAGTGCAGGTTTTACACAGGGATTAATCAACATAAAACGTCCAACGGCACGCGATTACAACTCCGTATTCTCGTTTAATATCTGTATGTCGGTGTTGATGTATTCCGTACTCTTCCTGAGCGCGCCTCTCATAGCCGAATACTTTCATCAGCCATGCCTCGTATCTGTATCGCGCGTGGTATTCCTTACCTTCGTTATATCTTCGCTTGGTATAGCCCATGGGGGATATATGGCAAAGAATATGATGAATCGCGAAATTGCCATTATCGGAGCGCTTGCTCTTATTATCTCTGGTGCGGTGGGTATCACGCTTGCCCTTTTGGGCTTCGCATATTGGTCGCTTGCTTGGCAACAGGTGACGTATATGATAGTTGTGAACCTTGGACGCTATTACTATGTGCGCGATTGGCGACCACGTCTATCATTAGATTTCGGACCAGTTCGCCTCATGGCTCCTTTCGCTCTGAAAATACTTGTTACGAAGATACTCAACACGCTTTCTGCCAATATCCTTACGCCTATCTTCGCACGTTGGTTCCCACTTCATCAGGTAGGAAGCTATACTCAGGCATTCAAATGGAATACTATGGCATATTCGCTCGTTGCCAATACTGTAGGACAGATAGCTCAGCCGGTTTTGGTAGAAGATGAGAGACGGGATGCTTTTCGTAAGATGTTGCGATTCTCCTGTTTCCTCTCTATGCCATTGATGTTCGGTTTTGCTCTCGTAGGTAGGGAATTCATTCTTATTACCATCAAGGAAGAGTGGCTTGAATGCGTTCCTCTATTGCAGGTACTCTGTATTTCTGGAGCATTTATGCCTATTCACACTATGTATCAGAATCTTGCAATAAGTCATGGGCGAAGCGATATATATATGTGGCTCAATATCGGTCAGATATTACTCCAGATAGCCGTTGTCTATGCTTTCTCCGATTATGGTATGTTTGTTATGGTATCGGCTTATTCTGCCATGATGATTCTGTGGCTTTTACCTTGGCATCTCTTTACTGGCAGACTCATAGGCTATAGTTGGTGGAATGTGTTCAAGGATGTAGCGCCATTCACGCTTGCGGCTGCAATAACTATGGCAATCACTTATTACACAACCAGAACGATAACCAATATTTATCTTCTTCTTATCGTAAGATGTGTTATTGCAGCTCTAATTTACTATGCTGTGATGAAACTATGCAAGGTTCAGATACTTGCTGAGTGTGAGCAATTTTTCTTGAAGAAGATAAAGAAATAGTTTTTTTTATATTGCTGTCCGGTAATAAATTTTTTGATCAGATAAATTCTGGGTTGGTACTTACATGAAGTATCAGCCCTTTTATAGTCTTTGCTTTTGCCTCGTTAGCATCATCCCCACCCAACAGAGCATATCCAGATGTGTGAGGCTGTGTCTGTAATGAGGTACGCTTACACTAAAATCCTTATTGTTACCTGTTACTTGTTACTGCAAGGTCAGAAATGCCGTTGTGCCTCCGTTGTGCTTTCGCTCTTCCTTCGTTCTAGAGACTATAGGATGAACGGACTTATAACGGACCTGGAACGGAGGTACAACGGACTTGCATTGGAGGAAGTAAAGTCCTCGCAGAATCTCATTGAAGCCTATATTACTTTACCCTCTTATACAAATCCACAAATGCGTGGTTATGATGGCTTATGCGTTTTTCCTCTGGAGGTAGCTGCATATAGTCGCCATACATCTGTGTGAGGTATTCGTGATAGTTGCCAGGGATATAAACCTCTGTGTCCTCGAATTTCTTCTTTGATAGTGGAAGAATCCATTCCTTTGGATGAATTTCTTTTTCTGCCCATGCACCTCCATAGTTGGCTATGTTTACCGAAGTGTTGAAGTCGTGTGATTTGGCAATGGCGTTGAGTTTGCGGATAAGTCGCTTGCGGATTGTCTCTCTTCCGAAAAGGAAGGCGGCTGTCTGGAATGCCATGCGTCCCCATTGCTTTGGCTGTAGCAATAGGCTTACGTATTCCTTGAACGAAAGATGCGCTATTGTTGCATCAATTTTATTCGAACAACGCTTGAAGGTTTTCATCATGCGAGTTGCCTCGACCTTGTCGGATGATGTGCCGTCGATTGGGAAGATGTCGATGTAGATGCCATAGAGGCAAGGCACGTTTTCAATCTCGATTAGCGAGGTATCCTTGTCGCAGAACTTTGAGAAGAAGAATGGATAGCCTTTCATTTCCGGCGTGGCAAGTTCGTAATGACCGAGGTCTATTGTCTTGCTGAGTTCAAGGAAACGGTCATAGTCGGGACGGGGCATAGCAATATCAATATCGTCATCCCAAGGAATCATGCCACCGTGTCGTACGGCTCCTATAACAGTGCCTCCTACGCAGAAATATGTTAGTTTGTGAGCCTCGCATATTTCCACGAACTTATGTAGGCATCCCATCAGGATGTCGTTCCAACGTTTTTTATCTTCTTCGGAAAAGTGGTATTCCAATTTTCAATTAACAATTAATAATTAACAATTAACAATTAACAATTAACAATTAACAATTAACATGGCTCGTACAAGCTAATAGGAAATTGGTAATTCGTAATTACTTTTACAGCATACATCCATAGTGGTCAACGATGCCGAGAAGATGTTTCTGCTTGTCGGCTACGAGTACGCTGTGAACCTTGTATTTCTGCATTACAGCCTGAATGGCGGTAATCTTTGTCGTTGGAAGCACAATCTTCGGAGAAGTTGTCATGATATCACTAACCTTATGGTTGAAGAACTGCTCCTGCCAGCGCTCGGTAGCACGTCGCAAATCACCATCGGTTATGAGGCCGATGATACGTCCTTCTTCGTCGAGAGACACGCCCATTCCCAGTTTTCCTCGGCTTACCTCTATGATAGCCTCGCCAAGTCGCATATCGGCAGGAATGACAGGGAGGTTTTCCTTGAACATCACATCCTCGGCCGTGGTTAGCAGTCGCTTGCCGAGAGAGCCACCAGGATGGAAAAGAGCAAAGTCGTTTGGCTTGAAATTGCGCATGTGGACAAGAGCACAAGCCAGAGCATCGCCCATAACCATTGTTGTGGTGGTTGAAGATGTAGGGGCAAGGTTCAATGGGTCTGCCTCATGGTCAACGGCTATGTTTAGGTGGCAGATAGAGTATTGTGCAAGGAGAGAGTCAGGATTTCCCGTAATGCCTATGATAGGTACCTTACGCTCTATGAGAAGTGGGATGAAGCGGAGAAGCTCGTCGGTGAAGCCGGAATAGGATATGGCCATCACGATATCGTCCTTGTCAATCATTCCGAGGTCGCCGTGATAGGCGTCAAGCGGATTGAGGAAAAAGGAAGGGGTGCCAAGAGAGGCGAGTGTGGAGGCAATCTTCTCTCCCACATGACCGCTCTTGCCAACTCCTGTAACGATGAGCTTTCCCTTACAATTATATATCATTTCCACAGCTTTCTGAAAGTTGTCGTCGAGCAATGGAATGAGGTTCAGTATGGCTTGCGCCTCATCTCGGAAGCATTTTATAGCATAGTCCTTTATTTCCATATCAGATGATGTGAACCAACGTGTGTTGCTGGCTGTATTTATCACGTGCAAAGGTACAAAGAATTATCGGAATGACCAAATTTTCACAGTCTTATATCTGGCAATTCTCCCTAAACAGACAATAAATACAGAATTTTCGAACTCCCCAGGTGTCGTTTTAATATATATAATGTTCCTCTGTTGTTTGTCCGTAGATACTCCATCGTTACTCCATCGGTACTCCATCGATAGTCCATCGAAACTATGGAGTATCTATGGAGTATGTATGGAGTATCTCTGGAAGTAATACTGTGGAACAAGAATGGAATTTCTTCACTTTTTCGTGTGCTTTGTGTTTGAAAAAGTAATGCGATATCAATGTGTTATCTGTGGCAATTAACGTGAGTTTGATGAATTTTGATAATTTTTGTCTTCACTAATTTATGATGAATATCGTTAATCTTCTATAATCGCCTTGTTTTTACGGCATTTTTTTCGTACCTTTGCAGTCATGAGCCTGAATCGAAAATTTCAAACAGCTATATTCGTATGTATCTCGATACTATGTCTGACAAGCTTTGCTGTGGATGACCACACTCATGTGGAGCAGCATCAGATAAGTGTTGAGACTCCTGGACTTTTCTCTCATTCCAATGCCTTCTTGGTGGATTTTGTCCAGTTTGCCAAGGATGAATATTCTTTCCCTCTTCCTGTGGGAAAGATAACAAATGTGACCTCTTCTGATATTACTATAGAGTCGAGCAAAGGAGATGTCGTGAAGGCTATGTTCGGCGGCGTGGTGAGACTCTCGCGACATATTCATGATATGGGCAATGTGATTGTGGTTCGTCATGACAATGGTCTTGAGACAGTATATGGACATAATGCGCAGAACCTCGTAAAGGTCGGACAGCGTGTTAAGGCAGGTCAAACTATCGCTATTATAGGCGAAGAGGGAGGTCGTGGAAGTCTGTTGTTCAGCATTATGGTGAATGGTTGCAAGATTAATCCAAAAATCATTCTCGATTTGGAAGCACATGCACTTCATTGTCAGGTGGCTACCTTTACCAAGGCTGGTAAGACAGTTAATGTGACCACGACACGCAAGGAGCATAAGAAGAAGGAACCAGAGGGTATGAGTATGGATACTAATGATCCTTTCGGCGATAAGTCTGTGTATCGTCTTGACCTTACAGCCATTAGTTCTTGGCATTATCCTCTGCAGGATTCTCATGTGATAAGCGGTTATGGCGGCAGGAGACGTCATTCTGGTGTGGATATAAAGAATGCTCCGAATAGGGAGGTTTATGCCGCATTTGACGGACTTGTGGTGCAGTCGGGAGTGTTCTCTGGCTACGGCAAATGTATCACAGTTCGTCATCCCAACGGACTTGAAACCCGCTATTCGCACAACAATAAGAACTATGTGAATGTGGGTGACAAGGTGAAGGCTGGCGATGTGATAGGTACAACTGGCCGTACGGGTCGTGCCACTACCGAGCATCTGCATTTTGAAACCCGCATAGCAGGTCGTGCATTTGATCCTGCATTTATCTTTGACCATGTGAACCATTGCCTGCATAATTGCGTATTGCAATTTAAGAAAAACGGAAGTGTGAAGAGGGTGAAATAGCCTGAAAAAGAAAATATTTTGGATATGATGAGGACTATTGTATAGTCCTCATCATATCCAAATGGGAAATGTCCCTCCATGGGACTAAAATTGTGAATGTGGCATAAAATAAATGTTGGCAAATGCCGTTTCATCATATATAAAGTCAATTTTAATTTAATAGTCATGGAAATATCAAAATTGCCATTAGAAGATTCTCTTCACAAGAGACTGATTGATTATTGCTATCCCATAATAGGTTGTATGCACAAGGTTCATTATTCCCTAGGACCAGGACTTCCGGAATACGTTTATCAGGAAGCCTTGTGCAAGAAATTGAAGAGCTCCGGATATGCAAATGTAGCCAAGGAATATCAGCATCATATTGAATTTGAAGGTGAGATCCTAGAGTCTTTTGTCAGAATGGATCTTATGATTCCTTTAGACAAAGGTAATGTAATTATTGAATGTAAGTCTATTTCGAGGATTACCGAGAGGGAGCAGTTCCAAACATTCGGTTATCTTCGCGCTACACAATTCCCGATAGCTTTGCTTGTAAACTTTGGAACTTGGCCAAAAGCTCAGATTGAGCGATATTATCTTGATAGGAAAAGCATGGTAATCCATGCGTTTTGATTCTGATTTGATATTTGTTTTATGCCATATTGGCAATTTTATGTCTATTGAAGACCATTTTCCATTTATTGTAATTGCCAATCCCCGATAGGGGGTGGTGGCATTGTGAAGGCATTACTTAAAACCGAGGTACGAGGTTTTCGGGTAATGCCTTTACAACACCGCCAATGGACTCTGCAAGAGAACTGGTAATTACAATAAATATTTTCTTCATCAAAAAGAGAAAAGAGGGTGAAATAGGGAAATCCCTACACGGATTTCGGGATTCAGGCTTTTCTGTATCAGCGAAATTGTGTAATTTTGCCATCGAAAAAAGGTATGTAAATTTCAAGTATATGAGAAAGTCAATCATTATAGGTGCTTGTAGCGTATTGCTGCTGAGTTCTTGCGGCTCAACTGCTGAGAGTGGCGCTTTCAATGGTGCTATGCTTGGCGGATGGTTTGGTTCTGCCATAGGCGGTATCATCGGTGGTCATTACGGTCACGACGTCGGTACGGTGGTTGGTATGGCTACAGGTGCAGTCATCGGTGCTCAGAATGGTGCAGAAGAAGAGCAGAAACGCATTGAGGCTTACGAGGAGGCTCGTCGTGAGCGTGCTGAACGCCGTCGTGAGCGTATAGCGCGACATCGTGGACAGAGGCATCGTGAACATATCGATCGTGACACTCAAGAGAATTATGACAGCGGTTTCGATTCTACCAATTCAGGCGATGACCGTATTGAGTTCGAGTCAAGTGTGGCAGAGTCAAGTTCAACGGTCTTCGAATTGAAGAACGTGCGTTTCACCGATGCTAATGGTGATGGAATATTACAGCGTTCAGAAGTCGGAAAAGTTTCTTTCGAGATAAAGAACATAACCTCTCAGATGCAGTATGACGTGATTCCTGCAGTTGTGGAATGTACAGGCAACAGCCATATTCTTGTATCTCCTTCCGCTCATATTGAGAACATCCTCCCTGGTCAGACTCTCCGCTACACGGCTATGGTGGTCGCTGATGGAAGTCTGAAGGACGGCAACGTGAGTTTCGAGGTTTCCGTATCTCTCGATGGTAGGATGCAGGGCGAACCTTTGTCGATTGAGGTAGCAACCAGTAAGACAAAGATTCAGAAGTAGGTAATGCAAAAAAAACTGTAAAAACATATCGCATTCTGATTATTTTTTGTTAACTTTGCACTCAGAAATCTGAGACGTGCGCCAGCCTTTAGGGCTGACTCGCACTATTCCTTTCGTGCGAGATGCTTCGCACGTTGACAGAGCAAACGTAAACAACCAATAATCTCAAGGGAAATGCAACGAAGAAGATTCCTCCTTGAAGCAAGGGGGAGTTTTTTTTTAGACCCTCTAAATCCCCTTAATGGGGACTATAAAGTCTAAGGACTAAATAACCAAAAGAATAAAAGGGCCTCTTCCCCCCTTCGCCTTCCGGCTCCCTCCCTATGGGGGAGGGCGGGGGGAGAGGCCGAATGCTTTTCTTAATATGAATTCTACTCCACTACGTGACGTCACGTTTCTCAATCTGATGAACAAACGCATCTACAGGGTGCTTATCATCGCTAATCCATACGATGCTTTCATGCTCGAAGATGACGGTCGTATAGATGAGAAACTGTTCAATGAATATACCGAACTTGGTCTTCGCTACCCTCCTACGTTTACTCAGGTAAGTACTACGGAGGAGGCTCGTGCCGTACTTACTTCCGTTGATGTGAACCTCGTCATCTGTATGCCGGGTAACTTGGATAATGGCGCTTTCGATGTGGCTCGTGCGGTGAAGGCCGACTTCCCTCATCTGCCTTGTGTGGTTCTCACGCCGTTCAGTCACGGTATCACGCGAAGAATGCAGAACGAGGACCTTTCGATGTTCGATTACGTGTTCTGTTGGCTTGGCAACACCAACCTCATCCTCTCTATCATCAAGATAATAGAGGACAGTATGAACCTTGAACACGATGTAAACGAGGGCGTTCAGGTCATTCTTTTTGTTGAGGATAGCATCCGTTTCTATTCATCCCTACTTCCGCATCTCTACAACTTCATTCTCATGCAGAGCCAGCGTTTCGCAACTGAGGCCCTCAATCCTCATGCCGCTGCCCTTCGTATGCGAGGAAGA
>ODAI012397134.1_pt1 | contig 19891 bp, 19 predicted proteins | sample 1539321 | NCBI WGS metagenome assembly ODAI01 (sample SAMN02144231, study PRJEB22623) | gut metagenome | biome: sheep rumen | host: Ovis aries | place: New Zealand
CATTTTTAAACATGGACACATAGCGCTTGTCTGTGACCATATATCCAAATCCCAGGTTACTCCAATCGATGTTTTTCTTTTCCATAATGAATCTTCCTCCAGTTTCCTGTTCCGGGGCGCTGATCTGCACGCCGATGTTACTCTCTCTCCGATTTGCCGCTGATCAGTACGGCTCCAAACGGATTTGGCACTTTTTCACTTTATCGTGCCAAACAGATACCCTATTATAAAGCGGGTTCTGATATTTTTCCAGTCTAAACAGGTAAAAAATCGAATAAAAATATACATGTATACAAAATGATTCAATATTGACTGCTGAAAATGCCCCGGGGATCCTCCATGGTTCCCGGGGCATCCTGAAAAAACAGGCTCTTTTTCTCACGGATCCAGTATAGCCGCGACGCCGACCAGGCCGGGGCCGGTGTTGAGGGCCAGGGTCGCTGCGATCTGCTTGCGGTAGAGGACCTCGCCGTCTTGGCCCAATTCCTCCATGACCATCTTTTCCATCTCTTCCAGCTCATGGGGGGCAGCGCCGTGTCCCAGCCCCAGCCAGACCTTGTGGCCCCGGCAGAATTTGAGCATTTCATTGAGAAGCTTTTTCTTGCCCTGCTTACTTCCACGGATCAGGGAGACAGTGTAGTAAATTCCATTCTTGTTGCAGGAAATGATGGGTTTGATCTTGAGCGCCTGTCCGATGATCGAAGAGACGGTTCCGATGCGGCCGCCGCGCTTGAGATATTCGAGGGTATCCATATAGAACATGACTTTGGAATCATAGATTTTGTCCTGCAGGCCCTGACATACGTCTTCATAGGACATTCCCTCTGACAGCTTTCTGGCCGCCCAGATTCCCAGAAGGCCGGAGGCCACAGAGATATTTTTGGTATCAAAGACAAAGACCTTGACCCTGTCCTGATGAAGCGCCGCCAGGCGCACGGCATTCCATGTGCCGCTCAGGCCGCTGGAAATACAGACGGCAATGACCTTCTCGATGCCCGCGTCCGCCATCTGGTCCAGTTTGTCCAGAACCTCCTGCAGGGAGGGTGTCGATGTCTTGGGGTAATCCTTGGGATAGCGGTCATAGACCATCTGCGGGTCAATGTCCACACCGTCCAAATAGGCCTTCTCCGGATAATCGATGTGCAGCGGCAGAAGCCACAATCCGTATTTGTCGATACATTCCTGCGCAATATCACAGCCGGAGTCCACAAGGACTGCGGCTTTTTCACTGTTCTCATGTTCCTTCCAGTTCATTTTTTCAATACCCTCTCATCTGGTTTCCGTGATTTTACTATCCGATTTCAGATAATCCTCGATGTAGTTTTTATTAACATATCATAGCATAGAATGCCGGGTTCCGCATCATTCTTGCAAAAGTGCGCGAATCCGACTATGATTTGAAAGGATTTGAATATGTTTTGAAACAAACAGGAGGACCTACCTGATGACAGATCATAGGAATGGAATGAACGAAAATCTGGCAGGCAGTGCCGTAGCCCGGATCAGGAAGGGCGGCGCGCGTGCCTTCAAGGCCGGCGGACTGTGGATCTATGACAATGAGATCGCCCGCGTAGACGGCACTTTTGAAGACGGCGATATTCTGGCCGTCGAGGATTTCGACGGGGATTTTCTGGGATGGGGCTTCATCAACCGCGCGTCAACCATCCGCATCCGCATGCTGAGCAGAAAAAAAGACCAGGCCATTACGCCTGCCTTTCTGGAGGCGCGGGTGCGCGCCGCATGGGAATATCGCAAAAAGGTGATCGACACCTCTTCCTGCCGGGTGATTTTCGGAGAGGCGGATTTTCTGCCGGGCATCACTGTCGACAAATATGAAGATGTGCTGGTGGTGGAATCCCTGGCCCTGGGCATTGACCGCCTGAAGCCTATCATCCTGGACGCTCTCACCCGGGTCCTTTCCGAAGACGGAATCCGGGTGCGCGGCATTTTCGAGCGAAGCGATGCCAAAGTCCGCGAAAAAGAAGGCCTGCCCCGCACCAAGGGATTTATCGGGGCACCTTTTGACACCCTTGTACCCATCACGGAAAACGGCGTCCGTTATATAGTGGATGTCGAAAACGGCCAGAAGACCGGCTTTTTCCTCGACCAGAAAGAAAACCGCCGCGCCATTGCAAAGCTGTGCCCGGGCGCGCGCGTGCTGGACTGCTTCACACACACCGGATCCTTCGGCCTCAATGCGGCTCTGGCCGGCGCGGCCGAGGTCACCAGCGTCGATGCCTCCGACCTGGCTATTGAACAGGCGGCGCAGAACGCGAAGCTCAACGGCTTTGATCCCCTGGCCGGCCAGGATCCGCAACCGGTCCCTGCAGAGGCTGAGGAGGGGATCCATGCCTCCACAGAAGGGCAGTGGCTGGTCAACGAGTCCGGCACCCGCCTGCAGTATCTGTGCGCGGACATTTTTGACCTGCTTCCCTCCCTCCACAAAAACGGTGAGCTCTACGATGTCGTGATCCTGGATCCTCCGGCCTTTACCAAATCAAGGAATTCCGTCAAGGCGGCCGTGCGCGGCTATCGCGAGATCAACCAGAGAGGTCTGCGCCTGGTCCGGGACGGCGGATTCCTTGCCACCTGCTCGTGCTCTCATTTCATGGATCCCGACCTCTTCCGCGATACCATCGCCCAGGCGGCGAGGGATGCACACAAACGGCTGCGCCAGGTGGAATTCCGCACCCAGGCAGCCGATCATCCCATCCTCTGGGCCTCAGAGGAATCCTATTATTTGAAGTTCTACATCTTCCAGGTGCTGGAGGAGAAGTAAGCCGGTTCCTCTTTCCCTTCCTGCCGGATGACGGAGCAACGGCTGACGGAACAGCGGTTGACGGAACAGCGGCTGGCGGAACAGCGACTGACGGAACAGCGGTTGGCGGAGCGGCCCCGAAGAGATTCGGGCCGCTCTTATTTTGCCGCAGGGGCGATGCAGAACATGGTGACAGTCACGCGGGTCAGCTCTTTTCCCTCTTCGCTGCGAATGCTGACCTCGATCAGGACGGATGTACGTCCGCGGCGGATCACAGAGGCCTCGGCAAAAAGGACGCCGCCCTTCACATTGCGCATATAGTGGATAGTGGCATCCAGGGTGGAATAGTTGCGCCCGTCCGCCCTGGCCAGGGCCGATGCAGCAACATCCGCCAGTGTGAAGAGGATGCCCCCGTGAGCCAGGCCGTTGGGGTTGGTCTGCTCATGCCGCAGCTGGACATGGCAGAGGCAGCGGTCTTCGTCTAGTTCGTCCACCTCAATGCGGTTCCACTGCATAAAGGGATTGTTTTCGATCAGCTTCATGGAAAAGGCTATGCCGGGTTTTGATGTGTCTATTTTTTTCTGAATATCCATTTTGAACTCTCCAAATTGATTTAAGCCACAAAAATACTGATAGCAATTACAATACTGCGTCCTCAGGCAGGCGTGGGCAGATACAACCGGAAGTTACAGTACAGATCCACCTGATCTTGGGGACGTCTTTTTGTGCATTGCTGTGGAGGCGGGCCTTAAAAAACGTCGGTACTTGCTTTTTGCAAGCCTCAGTGAAGCAAAAAGCTTAGTATCCGCTACGTTTTTCACGGAGCGGGAGCGCCCCGCCGGAACAGTGATGCCAAAAAGACACTCTGTTTCATTCGGGTCTGTAACAAGCGGAAGGCTGTAGACCTTATTGCATCAAAGGTAGCTTGAACGAACCTGTCTGCGGCTGTATAATAAGGGTGTTTCCATAAGACCAAACTATGTGAACGGAGGGCATTACCGCAAACATGAATATTCTGAACCAATCCGATCTCAGCAACAGGCCTATTATCAAGTATATCATCATTGCAGTCATTGCGGTAAACGCAGTGGTGCTGGCGCTGCTATTATTCGGTCCCGGACGCCTGAGCCCGGCAGCCTCTCCCCGGGGTACGGAGACAGACGGGGCTTCAGCCGGCGCTACTGTTGAGATCTCCGAAGAGAACCATTCCCGGGAGGATGAGGACGACGAGGACGAATCCGAAGATGCCGGTGAAGCGGATACAGACGAAACCGCCGAGGGGGAGATGCCCGAATCCGGCCCTCTTCTCGAGCTGACAGACGATCATGTAACTCTCAAAGTCGGCGACTATTTCAACTTCTATGAGTACATCAAGACCATGGAAGACCGCGACGGCTCCAACCTGAGCAGATATATCCATCTGGTCGGAGATGTGAACACCTACCAGCCCGGAGATTATACGATCACCTACCAGATCACCAGCCAGATCGACGGCGAAACCGCTTCGAAAGATCTGCACGTCACGGTTGAATACTGATTTGTGTCTCTTTTCCGGTCCAAAGCCAATATACGAGATCTCAGAATATAGATAGGAATATAGATATTCTGAACAAAATAAACGTCTGCGGATGAAGTATCTTCTGTTCGAAGCATCTTCTGCTCCGCAGGCGTTTTTTTTTACTCTTCCGCATCAGGGGACCTTTGTGCTCCTGCACAAACATCCGGAGTGAAAAATATTGCATTGGCAATATTTTTCACTCTCTACTCTTTTGCCCAGCCCAGACTTGCCCTGACGGCCTGTTTCCAGCCCCTGAGTTCCTCCTCTCTGGTCGCCTGGTCCAGCTCCGGCTGAAACTCCCTGTCAAGCGCCCAGTTTTTGATGACATCCTGCTTGTCCGCCCAGAACCCGACCGCCAGACCTGCCAGGTAGGAAGCGCCCATGGCTGTGGTCTCCACGCACTCGGGACGCTGTACGGGGGTATTGATCAGGTCAGACTGGAACTGCATGAGGAAGTTGTTTTTGCAGGCGCCGCCGTCGACCTTGAGGGAACTGAGGCTGACACCGGATCCTTCCTCCATAGCCTTCAGCACGTCATAGGTCTGAAATGCCAGAGACTCAAGGGTGGCGCGGATGATATGGTATTTGTTGACGCCGCGGGTCAGCCCCGTGATCACGCCGCGCGCATAGGGATCCCAGTAGGGCGCTCCAAGCCCCGTGAAAGCCGGAACCACGTAACAGCCGTTGGTATCTTCCACGCGGGTTGCGAAGTATTCGGAATCCGGAGACTGGTCAATGATTTTGAGCTCATCGCGCAGCCACTGGATGGCCGCTCCTGCCACAAACACAGACCCTTCCAGAGCATACTCCACCTTGCCGTCAAGCCCCCAGGCTATGGTGGTCAGAAGTCCGTTCCCCGGATAGATCGGCTTCCCTCCGATGTTCATCAGCAGAAAACACCCTGTTCCGTAGGTATTTTTGGCATCGCCGGGAGTGTAACAGGTCTGTCCGAACAGAGCTGCCTGCTGGTCACCCGCGATCCCCGCGATCCTGATCGGGCCGCCGAAAAACTCGGGATCCGTCTCACCGTAGATGCAGCTGGAAGCTTTTGCCTGGGGCAGCATGCACTTGGGGATTTCCAGCCACTCGCAGAGCTCATCGTCCCACTCCAGCGTATTGATATTAAACAGAAGGGTTCTGGAGGCATTGGAATAGTCCGTGACATGCACTCTGCCCCTGGTCAGCTTGTAGACCAGCCAGGAATCGACTGTTCCGAAGGCCAGCTCGCCCGCCTCCGCTCTCTCACGGACCCCCTCGACATTGTTCAGGATCCAGCGGAGCTTGGTGCCGGAAAAATAGGGATCAAATACCAGTCCTGTCTTGTGATAGGCGCGATCGGCTATATCCGGATATCTGGCCATCAGTTCGTCCTTCATTTCCGCTGTCCTGCGGCACTGCCAGACGATGGCATGGTAAACCGGCTGCCCGGTCCTGCGATCCCATACCACCACAGTTTCCCTCTGGTTTGTGATGCCGATCGCGGCTATGTCCTCATAGGAGGCGCCAACCTGCTGCATGGCCATACGCGCAACGGAAAGCTGTGTCTGCCAGATTTCAGTTGCGTCATGCTCCACCCAGCCGGGGGCAGGGAAATACTGTGTGAATTCCTTCTGCGCCATACTGCAGATCTCTCCCTTTTCGTTGAAAAGAATGCAGCGGTTGCTGGTCGTGCCGGAATCGAGTGCCATAACATATTTCGCCATATGATCTCCTCCTTTTCTATACTCCTATTATAGTGCATACTCTCCGGAATATTGGCATAAAAAAACGGAATCCGCCCCCGGATTCCGCTTTTTATTGATTTCACAGTTCAATTTCCGTCTCTTTTTCCAGAAAGAGGGCTCCGCCCATTCGCCCTGAAAGGCTCCCGTCTTTCCTGCGGAGGATTTCCACCCGGATGGTACCTCCGGGCTCCTCAAATGTGTAGGAGGAAAGACCCTCCCCGGCAGTCTTCTGTTCCAGAAACCAGGCCGCTGCAAGAGAGCCGCTCCCGCAGGAGGATTCGTAGACCAAAGATCCTGCTGCAGATACATATACGACCGGGATCAGCCGGTCGCCCTTCAGGAACATGATACCGAAGGCATCCCATCTGTCGCCGTATCTACTGACCATGCGGGAGATCAGTTCCTGGTCCGGCTCCCTGTCCTCCAGGATCATATGGGTGATTCCCTGGCTGATGACCAGAGGAAATCCCTCCGGACTGTATTCGACAGCTGCCGGCAGAGGCATCTGCGCATAGGAACTGCCCTGTGCAGGATCGCAATAGACCTGCAGAGGATGAGGACTTCCCGATATTTCAATCTGGATAGTTCCTGCCGCCCCCTCTTCTGCTCCCATCGCCTTCTGTCTTTCCTTCCAGAGCAGGTATCCGTAGCTGCGGGCTGCATTTCCGCAGAATTCGCCTCCCATCATCTGCAGTCTGCCGGCTCCTCCCATGGCAGGGGAAGTCTCGAAGCCGGCCTGTTCTGCCCGCAGTCCTTCGATCTGCAGAATCTTTGCCGCGATCTGCGCCCTCTGCTCTGCAGGGACAGGGGTACGCACGATGGCGGTGCGGTTGCCCGCAGGGTCCGCCATGATAATTGTTAGTTTCATGGTCTGAAAAGTCCCTCTTACAGTGTCCGAAAAGTCCCTCTTACAAACATGCCGCTCTGATGAGCGGCATGACTTAAAACTGTTTCTGTAATTTGATGATGTAAAGGTCAAAAGGTATCCAATGGCTCTGAGTCTCGTCATGTTGCACAAACAGCCGAAGGGCCTTGCGCAGCTCCGAAGGAGATGCTGCGTGCCAGGTACTTGGCCGCTGATTTTTAGCGGCCTTAGTACCGCTGCCTGCGAGGGTAGAGCGAGAGCGTGCCCAAGGCGTTTGTGCAACATGACGAGACGGTATTCCCTTAACCACCTTTTGACCTTAACATCATTTTATTCGTTGATTGCGCCCTGGTCTGAGAATCTGGCCAGGAACTGTTTGGTGCGCTCCTCCCTGGGATTGCTGATGACATCCTCGGGGCGTCCTTCCTCAACAATGTAACCGCCATCCATGAAGATGACGCGGTCCGCAACATCCCTTGCAAAGCCCATCTCATGTGTGACAATGACCATGGTCATTTTTTCCTGGGCCAGCTGGCGGATAACCTTCAGGATCTCGCCGGTAAGCTCGGGATCCAGGGCTGACGTGGGCTCATCAAAGAAAAGCATCTTGGGATTCATGGTCAGGGCGCGGGCAATGGCCACACGCTGCTGCTGACCGCCGGAGAGCTGCTGGGGATAATAGTTTTCCTTGCCCTCGAGACCCATTTTGCGGATCAGCTCTCTGGCTTCTTTCTCAACTTCCCCTTTATCCCTTTTCTGTACATGAATCGGCGCTTCTGTCAGGTTGCGCATGACAGAGAAGTGGGGAAAAAGGTTAAAGTTCTGGAAAACCAGACCGAAGTATCCTTTGATCCGGCGCAGATCCGCCGGAGAAGCGTATACCGTATGTCCGGCCGTGTCGTTATGGGATGCCTTTTCATCCAGGTAGATCAGCTCACCGCTGTCCATTGTCTCCAGCATGGTCGCGCAGCGAAGCAGGGTGGATTTACCGCTTCCGGAAGGACCGATGATCGCGACGACTTCACCCTCATCTACTTTCACGGAAATATCATGGAGGACAGTCAGGTCGCCGAATGACTTTCTAACATTATTGATTTCAAACAGGCTCATGATCCCCCCTCCTTACTCAAAGTAGGACAGCTTCTTCTCGACTCTGCCCATGACCCATGCCACAACTATGTTGAAAATATAATAGAAAAGACCCGCGACAAACAGGGGCATGATATTTGACTGCTGTGCAGCGACCTGCTTGGCCATTGTAAACATCTCGGCATAGGCAATGGCAAATGCCATGGATGTATCCTTGACCAGGGTGATGACTTCGTTTGTGACAGGCGGGACGACCCGCTTGACCATCTGCGGGAAAACAATCTTAAAGAAGGTCTGTGTCTTCGTAAAGCCCAGTACCTCCGCGGCCTCATGCTGTCCGACGGGAACCGCCTGGATACCGGCACGGAAGATCTCTCCGAAGTAAGCCGCATAGTTGATGGAAAAACCAATGAGCGCTGCATAGACGCGCCATCCCGTGGAAAGTTTGATCCCGAATACATAATAGGGCATAAAAAAGACCACGATCAGCTGCAGCATCAGCGGCGTTCCACGCAGGATCGAGATGCAGACCTGCATAAAAAGATTCAGCGGTTTAAACTTGCTCATCCGTGCCAGTGCGAAAATGATTCCCAAAGGCATGGAAAACAGCAGTGTGAAGAAGAATATAAACAGCGTTGTTCCGAATCCGCCGATGATCTGTTGAACAATTGACATGAATCCCATATGGTTTTCCCCTTACCTCAAAAAAACCGCCTGCAGGCAGGGTTTCCTTCCTGCAGGCGTTCATTTTACCTTTATCGTTCTCTTTCTCTCCCGGTCAGATAACGCCGGTCAGATGATTCCGGTCAGATGATTCCGGCCAGTATCCGGGCATTTCATTTCTCTACCCCGGCACAGGAAGCGGCCCTTCCGGCAGGCTTATTCTGCAATCATTCCTTGCCCAGGATCAGCATATCGGGAAGGTTGTACTCTGCATAGCCGGCAACGATCTTCTCAACTGTGCCGTCTGCTGCCATCTCGTCCAGAGTCTCCTGCACCATGTCGCGCAGTTCTGTGTTGCCCTTTGCAAAAGCAATGGCATACTGCTCTTTGGACAGGGGCTCGTCAAGGATCCTGTACTTGCCCTCGTTGGCAGCCAGCTGGTACTGTGCTACACCGATATCGACTGCAATGGCATCATAGACGCCGGCAGACATCTGCATGAATGCATCGTTATAGTCCTTGATGGTCTCGTACCCGGCAAAAGTTGCGCGAAGATTAAGGTTCTCGTCGTTGCTGCCGTCGCCGGGATCGTTGACCAGAGCAGTGTCTGCGGAGGAAGCTGCCTGCGCGACAACCATCTTGCCAGCCAGGTCAGCCTTGGTCTGAATGTCGGAATCCGCGTTGACAGCGATGACGATGGAGTTGTCGACATAGGGTCTGCTCCATGTGTAGTCCTCTTCACGGCCGGTATAGGTCATGCCGTTCCACAGACAGTCGATGGCTCCGGAGTTAATCTCCATATCCTTGGAATCCCAGTCGATGGGCTGCTTCTTCAAAGTCCAGCCGCGGCGTGCGCAGACTTCCTCTGCCAGTTCAAGGTCAAATCCGGTGTAATCGCCGGTTGCCTCATCTTTATATCCATAAGGCGGATACTCCGCGTCAAAGCCTACTGTAAAGGTCATACCCTCTGCAGCGGCCTCGTCGGCAGGAGCTGCTTCTGTCGATGCAGCGGCTGCCTCATCTCCTGCAGCCTCTGCGGGAGCCGCTTCCTCTGTCTTGGTCTCGGTTGCAGCTGAAGAACTGCCGCCTCCGCAAGCAGTCAGAACACCTGCACACATAATTCCTGCCAGCAGCAGTGCAATTGTTTTTTTCATAATGATTCCTCCCGATAATAATGTCTCTGCCTGTTGAGCACGCGCCTTGATTTTGCGATTTATCACAGCGCAGTGATATTATACTGAACTATCACCCACAAAACAAGTGTAAATCCGAAAAAAGAAAAGGTCTAAACGTACAGAGACCTTTACACACAGAGGCCTTAACGCACAGAAGCCGGAGGTACGCACCCTGTGCGTACCCCCGGCCTCGGGGACATGTCATATATGGTTTAAACCATGAGGTTTAAAAAACCGTAATTCCGAATCGAGAGGAGGGCAATCGATCGCTCGCCGTCTTTCCTCTCATGGCTGATCATCAATTACCGGATTAGCCATCATTCGTAATTTGACATTCAGCCTCTTTTTTTGTTGTAAGCAACAACAGAAGCGCCTGCGAAGACGCCTGCAGCCATGAGCCACAGCATCCAGCTGTCATTCATACCGGTCTTGGGAGACTTCTTGCTGGAGGAGCTGCTGCTCTTGCTGGAGGAGCTGCTGCTCCTGCTGGAAGAGCTGCTGGAGCTGCTGGAATCATCATCGTCATCATCAGATGCGCTGGCATCCTTCTTCTGGCCGACAAGGCAGAAGGGGGACAGGTCGCGGACTGTGATGGATGTGCCGGGTGCGATCTCCTGCGCATCGCCTGCATAGTTATGCACCATAGCGAATTTGCTGTACTCAGAGGAAGCGTAAGCAGAGAAGTCGATTGTGTAAGAACCGTCTTCATTAGCTGTCACTTCACCGGAAGTAGCTTCGATCGAAGAACTTGTGTCGGCATCAGCAGCAGTGATCTGGATCCAGCCATGAACGATCTCGGACTTGGCGGGATCAAGGCCTGCAGCACTCAGCTTAGCATCGTCGATGTTGCTGATGGCCATAGCACTCATCGCCATTCCGATTGTCATAGCAATGGTAAGAGCTACAGCCAGTACCCTTTTCGTTAACAGTTTCATGATTTTTCTCCTTTCTAAAAAGATTTTCCGCCGGACAATTCCGGTCGGTATATAGATAAACGGTATTATCTACCGGTTATCCCTCACTGAGTCTGTGCAGCCTCCGAAGCCCCGGCTTCCGAAGAAGATTCTGCCGCTGTGCCGGCAGCAGGCATGACTGCCTCGGGATTCATCAGAAGGCACTGCACCAGATAGCGCTGATCATCATAGGCATTGCAGGTCGACAGTGTCAGGATCCTGCTCTGTCTTGTCAGCTCCGTATTGGTATCCACATAGCCGGACATGGTCTGGGCCAGAATATCCTGCAGGAAGAAATAGAATTCATTTTCATCCTTGAAATTATCGTGGTTGAGGAGCAGGTGATCATCATTGTAATTATAAGCAGCAAAAATTCTGTAATGCAAGACCTTATCGGGCAGATATATGATAACCTCTTTATTATTATCAAAAAATGCCCTGTCCTCCAGCTTATGCAGGTTCTGGAACATGGAACCATTGGACATATCGTGCCCATACAGCACTGTTACGGGATCGGTAAAGTCTCTGGTATTATAGTTCTCTGAATAGATGGCACCTGCAAATTCCGCCACCTTATCCGCCCGGTGGTTGAGGTAAAAACTCTGGTCACCCTCGACCATCTGGCATACCGGGTAGTCGATCTGGGTACCGGGGATCCGGATCCAGGCATAGGCATCCGGACAGGTCTCCCACAGAGTCTTGAAATCAATGGGAATCTCTTCTGCCGGTGCTGCCGGCGCCGATGTCGTGGCGGCTGCTGCCGAAGTTGTCGCTGCCGGTGCCGGTTTCTCCTCAGGAGCCGGAGTTTCCTCCTTATCTTCGACAATGGACTCCTGAATATTTGCGTAAACGTCTCCGCCGCTGCGGGTCTTGTACCACAGCAGGCCTCCGGCCAGAACACAGATCACGGCGGCCCCTGCCAGAATATTGAACAGCATGCTGTTCTTTTTTCCGCCGGTAAGCGTACCCGATCCGGCCTTTGCAGCTCCCGCAGTCTTTTCCTCCGGGGAATCAATGCGCGAATCAGTCAATTCCGTACCATTCTCTTTACTCATAGGCCTGTTCATCCTTCTTCTACAATATAAAAGAGTTCCAGCACCATCTCATAGAGAGCTGTATCATCAACACGGTATACATCGTAGGCGCCTTCATGTCCGGTCTCACCCGGAATAGTCCGGATGCCGCCTTCACGTTCGGCAGTTGCCAGATCCACGAAGATATCGTTGGACATGCTGGTAATCATTTCGGGTTTCATTGTCTCGAAAACCCTGGTGACTGTAGATGCATCCTTTTTCTGCTCCTGCGCCAGCTTTTTCCCGAAGGCCTCCAGAAAAACCTTCTGGCGGTTCATTCTGCCAATAGCGCTCTGCTGTTCACGAATGTCCCTGGAGCGTACAAAGAGCTCGGTATTGGACTCATCCAGAACAACTGTGTTTCCCTCGGTAAAATCGGGATTCCTGTCGGCGAGCGAGTTATCCGGAACCGTAACTTCCACACCGCCCACAAGCTGAGCCAGTCCCGGAATACTGTCCAGATTGATGGCTGCATAGCCGCCGATCGGAAGCCCGCTCAGGAGTCTGGAGACCGCGGCCGCAGTAAGTTCACAGCTCTTGCGCTTTCCGTCCCCGTATGCATACTGCAGGTTCAGGTGGTCAGGGGAAAAGCCTATGGATTCGCCTCCCGGCGTAAAGCTCTCCACCTGGGTGATCGTATCTCTGGGAATGGCAAGACCGACAGTCGTCTCCTTCACCCGGTCATAGCTGAGCAGAAAAATGGAATCGCTCTGCCCCGCGGAGCCCGGCGTCTTCTCCTCCTGAATGGAACCCTTCGTATCCACGCCCAAGAGCAGGTAATTGGTCAGGTGGTCATTATAGACATAGGTCTTCCCGCCATAAACGATTCCATCGGGATTTGTTTTTGCCGAAGTCCACCCTTCCGTACCGCTATCGGCAGCCGCCTTCTCTGAACGGAAAAGGCCTGTCTTGCCGAACACCCCCAGAGTGATGCCGAGGATTGCCACCGCCAGCAATATGACCACTGCGGCAGCGACCAGCATCATCCTGCTGCGCTGCTGCTGTCTGCGATTTTGTCTTCTGTTTTCCATCCGCTCACTCCCGGTCCGGTTCAGCAGATCAGGCTGCGCTGATTCCGGCTGCTGAGTTTAAACAAAAATAGATATTGTGCACAGATATTAGTGTGTGAACACATGATAAACGCCCGAAAAACCGGACAGGCCTGCACAGGCCTGCGGCCGCTTACCGGGATTCCGATCCTGAACCGGCTTCGTACTTGGAATATTCTCCGTACTTGCCGTATTTACCGTACTTGCCGTATTTGGCTCCATAATAGCCTTCGCCGCTGCGGCTGACACGGTTGAGGACTGCGCCGAGAATACGGCATCCGGATTTCTCGATCTGGTCCTTGACGCGCTGTGCAGCCTGACGGCTGGCCGCGCCGCTCTCCAGCACCAGGACTGCACCGTCACAGTACTGGCCGACCAGGGCAGCATCGATGACCTGCCCAAGAGGCGGTGTGTCTACAAACACATAATCATATCGCTGTGACTCCATCCGCAGCAGAGTGCTGAACTGTTCGTCTCCCAGCATCTCGGCAGGATTGGGTGCATAATGACCGGCCAGGATTACGGACAGATTTTCAAATACGGTCGGATAAATGATCTGGTCGACACGGTCAATCTGGCCGCTCAGGAACTCGGAAAGACCTACGATCTCTCCGACAACGCCATAGCGCTCCAGAAAAACGGATTTGCGGATGTCAGCGTCCACATAGAGGACCTTCTTTCCCGCGTTGGCCATTTCACGGGCCAGGTGGAAACTGACATCGCTCTTACCCTCTCCGCTGAAAACACTGGTGATCATGATGATCTTGTTTTTCTTGCCGGAGAACTGTATATTTGCACGCAGTTTCTTGATCGCCTCACGGTAGAAGAAATCTCCCTCATCCTGTATGTGCAGTTCCAGTTTGTCATTCATGTATATTATCCTCTCTCAATGCGCAGTCAGGTCTTTTACAAACGAGAAGCTCAGCTGGCAGCCCGTTTTCTGTCTGCCGCTTTCTTTTTGCCTGCGGATTTTTTAGAACTTCCGCTCTTATCGGGTATCACAGCAAGGACAGGGAGCTGCAGATACCGTTCGATATCATCTTCTGTCTGAATCGAATCGTTAAGAATCACTGCGACACAGATCAGGAAAACAGCTGCGAGAATACCGAGCAGGCCGCCGATTGCCGTGTTGCGCAGAAGGCTGGGAGAAGACTGGGTAAGCGGGATCTCTCCCTCTTCAATGATCTTGGGAGCAGTCACTTCCATTTTCTCCGCGATATAATCGGAGCTGATGCCTGCAAGTGTATCCACTACGCTCTTTGCAAGTTCGGGATCCGCCTGCAGAGTAGAGATAATGAGCATACGGCTGTCGTTGGGATTGGAGATCGTGATCGTATCCCGCAGATGTTTATAATCCGTCTCAAGTTCCAGCTGGTCGATCGTCTGCTGAAGGACAGGACGGCTGGTGATCAGGATCTCATAGTCGTTGGTCAACTGTGAACCGAGCTGAAGGTCAGCCAGTGAGGAAAGTGTCGTCTCCTTTGTCACAACCAGCATGGTTGCGGAGGAGGAATACATGGGTGTGATCAGGAATTTCGTTATGGCAAAAGCAATATCAGCCACGATAAATCCCGCCAGAAGCACCAGCCAGATTCTGTGCCGGACCGCATTCCACAGCTGCAGCAGATCAATCTCGATTTCCTCATTTTCCATCGGCCTGTTCGCAGTATTCAACTCCATTTTCGGTTCTCTCCTTGATGATCGTCGTTTATAAAGTATCGTTTTTCAATCAATTGTATATAATCAGAAACATCCGGTTTATGCCTGCAAAATCAGGAACAGGCAATGCCATCATCCTAAAAAATATCCCATGACGCACAAAAAACAGCTGCGGGCACTCATGCTCTTTACGTCAGCTGCAGGAAATCAACCAGCATATAAGTCAACTAGATCCGTCACTTTAGTCATTTCCATCTCTGTGAGTCGATTTCTGTTAATTATTCGGGGAAATAGATGATAGTGCTGTTATTAGACAACAAAAACGCAAAAATGTCAAGATAGCAAATAAAAACATACCTTGTACATAAGAACACTCCAAACCTTTCAGCAGTCTACCAGTCCCTTGATCTCTGAAAAAATGTCTCTCACACTGCGCATTTCTCCGTCCCCGCTGCAGCGAACGACCTTCCATCCCAGTTTTCCGGCGCAGTAGGCAGCCGCTTTTGCGGACTGCTCCAGATATCCCACATTTCTCTCATGAATATCCTTTTTGTTTTCATCGCCCTGATAGCGGCCCGCCATCAGCCGCTGGGACACGCCGGGGTCGACCTGCAGGTAGATCACCGCGTCGGGCGCCGGGATCCCCATGAGTTCATATTCATAATGAAAGAGCCAGTCCAGGAAGCTGTCCCATTCCTCCTCCGGAAGCTTGGAGCATTGATGAACGGCATTAGATGTTGTATAGCGGTCGGCAATGATGATGCCGCCATCCTCATAGAAGGCTCCCCAGTCGGCCTTGTATCCCGCGAAGCGGTCCGCCGCGTAAAAGCTGGAGGCTGCATAGGCATTTACATCCGACGGATCGGTTCCGAAATCCCCGCGCAGATACATCCTGACCAGGGCGGAGGAGTCGGATCCATAGTTGGGGAAGGAGACCTTGCGGACGCGCAGACCCTTCTCGAGAAAGAATTCATACAGAAGCTGTGACTGTGTTGCTTTTCCCGAACCGTCCAATCCCTCGATCACAAAAAGCTTTCCTTTTTTTTCGCTCCGCATTTTTGTCGCAATGACCTCCTGTTCACAAACTGATCATAACAGGGCAGAGGCGGCGCTGCGGCGCAGCCTCTCTCCGCCCCGACCGGCGCGCTTCCGCCTGAAGGCGGGAACGCGCCGGCATGGCCGGGGCCCGGCTACATGACCATATCATATTTTTCAACATCAATAATGGCAATGCCTTCGGCTTCAAAGGAGATGCCCTCCGCGGCCTGCTCGGTGTAGATGGTCGAGGAGATCGCCTGCTCTCCGTTATTGACGAAGATCTCCACCGAATAACGGTCCATGATGATCCGCAGACGGATCTTTCCGTCGCGGAAGCGCGTGACGACCTCCCTGCTGGAGACAATGTCGCGGCGCAGGCCCGAATTGCTGCGGTCAAAGGTCAGGATACTCTCCCCGGGCGAATAGATGATGGATGTGTAGAAGCGTGTATCCTTGGCTACTTTGATAATAAATTTATCGTAGAGTCTGCCGCCGGAGGGACGTACCGTGACCGTCATATCCACGCAGCGTCCCTGTACGGCAGGGAGCTGGATCCTCTCCTGAACATCCACGTCGGTGTAGTAGACCGCGTTTCTGCGGTATAATTCCAGTTCCCGCACAGGCTGCTGGATCAGGCGGCCTTTTCTGAGGGACAGCTCGCGCGGCAGAGTCATCATACCGAACCAGCTGCCGACGGCAACATGGTCGTGGCTGCTCTCCCAGGACTGCATCCAGGCGATCATGATCCTGCGTCCGTCCGGCGCCAGCAGTGTCTGCGGCGCATAGAAGTCAAGACCGTAATCGATGGCGTGGACAGATTTTCTGGTAAACTGATAAGTCTTTTTATCAAATAAACCTACCATATAAATATTGCCGAATCCGTTGTGATAGGCTCTGCCGCGGGACAGCATTTCCTGGGGAGAGGTGATCAGGATGGCATGGTCCTCATCCATCATGAAGAAATCAGGGCACTCCCACATACGTCCGTATTCATTGCGGCTTCTGTCCAGGATCGACTTCATCTCCCAGTGCAGGGCATCCTCGCTGCGATACAGAAGGATCGCGCCGCTCCCGTCCAGGGTGCGGTTTGCCACAACAGCATAATAACAGTTTTCCTTTTCGTCATACCAGATCTTGGGATCACGGAAATCCACCGCGCTCCAGCCCTCTGGCAGATCCGCCGAGGTGAGAACCGGATTGTTTTCGTATTTGCTGTAATTCAGACCGTCGCCGAAGGCCATGCACTGCATCTGACGGCTCTCGATATAGCCGTCCTCCCGCCGCCATTCCTTCACGCCGGTATACATCAACGCCTGCCGGCCGTCCGGCATCTCCACGGCACTGCCGGAGAAACATCCTGCATTGTCATACTCTTCATCCGGCGCGATCGCCGCAGGAAGCCACTCCCAGCGCACCAGGTCCCCGGTCTTCACATGTCCCCAGTGCATGGGCCCCCATTTGGTGTTGTAGGGGTAGTACTGATAGAAAAGATGGTACTCGCCTTTATATACGGAAAACCCGTTGGGGTCATTCATCCAGCCGATCCGCGGCACCACATGAAAAAGAGGCCGGTCTGTGTCCGGAATCCGGTCTCCGTAAACTTCCTCATAATTTCTTGCCTGCTGCAGTTTAGAATCCATGAATCGCGCTCCCTTCGTACCTGACCGTGCGGTATCATTTTGTTTAAACAGCCTGTGTTCATCTTACTGTCAAGCCGGAAACTTGTCAACGACCCTGTCAGGGCTTGTGTGTTCAGACCGCCCCGATTTTCGAGGCAGCCTCTAACGACCGGTCTGCAGCGCACCCGCCTTCCGTGAACATTCTCTGTTTTTCTGGTATCATGGAGGCAGAAAATTCTCATTGAAGCCTTTGAAAACATGCCTTTACAGAGGAGACTTGATCCATGCCTTTTCAGATCATCCGAAACGATATCACAAAAGTCCGTGCGGACGCCATTGTCAATACGGCCAATCCCAGGCCCATCTATGCCGGAGGAACCGATGCTGCCGTCTACCTCGCCGCAGGTCCTGAGGCCCTTCTGGCTGAACGCAGAAAAATCGGCCGGATCAGCCCCGGTGAAGCAGCAGTCACACCTGCTTTCGCGCTGCCTGCCGAATATATCATCCATACAGTCGGCCCCGTCTGGGAGGGCGGCGGCCGGGGCGAATATGATCTCCTTGCCTCCTGCTACCGCAAATCCCTCCTTCTGGCCCGCCAGCTTGGCTGCCGGAGCATCGCCTTCCCCCTGATCTCCACCGGCGTCTACGGTTTTCCCAGGGACAAGGCTCTTGAGATCGCCCTCAGCGAAATCTCCGCCTTCCTGGAGGATCAGGAAATGGACATCACGCTGGTCATCTTCGACCGGAAGTCCTTTGATCTCTCCGCTTCACTGACTGCAGAGATCAGTCAGTATATTGACGAGCATTATGTGGAGATCCACAGGGAGCAGGAATATGCTGTTGACAGACAGACCCGGCCCCTGCGCAGGCGGACCGGAAGATCTTCCCGCGCAGATGAAAAAAAAGACAGGGTCCTGTCAAACCAGATGCCGGATTCCCTCCTTATGGAGCAGCAGCCTCAGTATGCGTCTCCGCGTCCGCAGCGCAGCCTGCAGGATGTCATGTCCCAGGTCGGAGAAAGCTTCCAGGAATGTCTGCTCCGTCTGATCGACGAGCGGGGACTGACCGATTCCCAGGTCTACAAACGGGCCAATATCGACCGCAAACTCTTTTCCAAGATCCGCTGCAAGGCCGACTACACACCCAGCCGCAAAACCGCCATATCCCTGGCGGTCGCCCTGGAACTGAACCCGGACGAAATGACGGACCTGCTGCGCAAAGCGGGAATAGCGCTCTCCCCTGGAAACAAGTTTGATCTGATCATCCGCTACTGCGTGGAAAACAGGATCTACGATCCCATGCAGATCAACGCGATCCTTTTCGACTACGATCAGCCCCTCCTCGGGGCATAAAAATGTCGCTTTTCAGGCGACCACTGCAGCTTTTCTCTCTGCTATCCTGTTTTCAACGAAGCACAGAGCCGGCATGACAGACCAGAACCGGAGCCTGTGCCGGATACATTTTCAGCCGGATCACGGCCGGACACACTTTTACAGGAAAACAGGAGGATGGAAGATGAGAAAAGGATTGACCGAACTTGTATTTATTCTGGACAGAAGCGGATCCATGCAAGGGCTGGAGGACGACACGATCGGCGGCTTCAACGGTATGATCGAAAAGCAGAAAAAGCAGGACGGAGAGGCCTGGGTGTCTGCCGTTCTCTTCGACGACAGGACAGAGGTTCTCTATGACCGCGTGGATATCTCCAGGGTGGAGCCCCTGACGGACAGCCAGTACTACGTGCGCGGCTGTACAGCCTTTTTTGATGCTTTCGGCGGTGCCATCCACCACATAGGAAACATCCATAAGTATGCCCGAAAAGAGGATGTCCCGGAGAAAACCCTCTTTATTATCATTACAGACGGCCTGGAAAATTCCAGCCGCCGCTATACTGTTGACAAAGTGCGCCACATGGTCAGCCGTCAGCAGAAAAAATACCATTGGGAGTTTCTCTACCTCGGCGCCAACATAGACGCGGTAGAGGAAGCCGGGCGTGTCGGCATCCATGCCAGCCGGGCCGCCAACTATGTGCACGACAGTGCAGGAACCCGGCTCAATTTCGATGTTCTTTCCGACGCGATCAGCTGTGCGCGCGCTTCCGGATCCGCGGAGGAAATGAAGGAGATGTTTGACCGCGATGTGGCAATGGCTCCCATCCGGGAAGACTATGCAAAGCGCAGCGGCAGACGCTGAATATCAATAGGGTAGAGGCGGCCACGCCGCCCTCTACCCTCCCGCGGGCCGCCGTTTGCCGTCAGGCGAAAGATACCTTTCGGCGGCCTTGCGATAAAAAAAGAACGGGTCCGCAATCAATACGAACCCGTTCTTTTCACTATCCTGTGATCAGTTTAAGCAGCAGACAGGGCATCTGCACTTATGTGTAAACTTCCCGGTTTCAGCTGCAGCAAACTGTGTCAGCATTAATCTTTGACCGGTACTGTGTCTGCAGGCAGTCTTTTATTCGACTGTGCAGTACATGAAGTACTTGAAGCCCAGAGGCGTGCTGAAGAAGCCCTTGACACTGGAGTCGATCATGTACAGATCGGTGTAGTAGTAGAGAGGGCAGATGGCGCCGGTGCTCATGAGCAGATCCTCTGCTCTGTGCATCAGCTCATAGCGAACCTGAGGATCTGCGCAGGCCTTGATGTCAGCAATGAGGACATCATAG
>ODAI010892466.1_pt1 | contig 19890 bp, 16 predicted proteins | sample 1539321 | NCBI WGS metagenome assembly ODAI01 (sample SAMN02144231, study PRJEB22623) | gut metagenome | biome: sheep rumen | host: Ovis aries | place: New Zealand
AATTTATTGCGAATATTCTGCTTTACGATTTCCGCGTTTTCTCTTACAAATTTAATATCAAGCATGTTTTCTTTTCCGTCCTTTCAGATAAATAGCATTTTCTTTCTGATCCGCAGCTCCCCATTACGGAGAGGATCCCATTATTTTGCAGATCCTGCCGCGGAAGAATTATTCTCAAACGTCACGACTGCCTGACGCAGAGCTTCTTTTTCTTCTTCGCCGAGTACGATATAGGATTCTCCCTTTACGATCTCTTTGATGTAGGTATAACAGCCTTCCTTGCTGTGAATCGCGTTAATGACAAAGCCCGTATTATTCATATCAAGCATGGCCAGCGCAAAACTCATTCTTCCCCCGACATCCGGAAATGCGTCATATTTGACGATTCCTGTCTTCATGGGCGTCCTGTCCATCATCTCCCTGAGATTCGCGATCTCAGAAGCCTGATTTTTATTCTGCTCCGCGATCCTTTCCACTTCGATAAATTCACTCTCAAATGCTTTCTCCAGCGATACTCCGTCCCGTCCTCTCATAAACAGCTTATAACGTCTCATGAATCTTGACATCTTCATGGACACACTTGCCAGATAGAGCAGTATGAATACCATAAGTACCAGGAGAACGAGCATCAGCCAGCCGGGGTCAAAACCCAGTCTGTTCAGGATTTCACTCTGCATGGTTCTTCTCCTTATTTCACAGCTGCATGATTTCTCAGGACTTCATAGATTCTTTCCAGTTCATCCCTCGAATAGTATTCAATTTCTATTTTTCCCTTATCCTCCGTCTTCCGGGCGATCCTGACCTTTGTTCCGAGGGAAGATTTCATCTGTTCTTCCATATCGGAATAAATGGCGTTCAGCGCATCGCTGATCGCGGATGGCTTCTTCTCTTCCACGGGAGGTTCAGTTAATTTTTTAACGAGTTTTTCGGTCTCCCGGACGCTCATTTTCTGATCATAGCACTGCTGAGCTGTCTTATACTGAAGCTCCGGATTGCTGATCGCCAGCAGAGCCCTCGCATGACCTGTGGAAATCATATCCGACACCAGCATATCCTGTACTCTGTCATCCAGCTTCAGAAGACGCATGGAATTCGCTATCACGGTTCTGCTCTTTGAGACCCGTTCCGCAAGCTCCTCCTGCTTCAGATGATATTCTTCAATCAGCCGTTTATAGGCATTTGCCTCTTCGATCGGATTCAGGTCCTCTCTCTGAATATTCTCAATCAGGGAGATCTCCATCACTTCCCTGTCCGTATAGTCCCTGACAATAACGGGAAGTTCCTTTATACCTGCGATCCGCGCGGCTCTCCAGCGGCGCTCACCGGCTATTATCTCATAATAGTCGTCTTTCTTCTGAACAATCAGGGGCTCGATCACTCCATAAGTCAGTATGGAATCCGCCAGCTCTTTCAGACTGTCCTCATCAAAATTCTTTCTGGGCTGGCTGCGGTTCGGCTCAATCGTCTCGATCCTGACCATAAGAGGCCCGGATGAACTTTCCTTCTCTGGAATATCATCCGGCGCAGATTCCGCCTTTACAGCTGTATCTGAAACCTTTTTCTTTCGAGAAGATGATTTTTCAGATATTGCGACAGCGGACTCCTTCTTATCTTTATCAGGAGTTTTTGCGGATTCATCCGATATCAGCAGATTGATCCCTCTTTGTCCAAGCCCACCTCTTCTTGCCAATCAGCATCACCTCCTGTAGGAAATAACTTTTTTCGCTAACTGATCATATGCTCTCGCACCCGAAGACTTCGGATCATATTCCGTAATCGGCATTCCGTAGCTCGGTGCTTCCGCAAGACGCACATTTCTCGGAATAATACACTTGTAGATTTTCTTGTCTGTATTCTGTTCTACATTTTCGACGACCTGGGCGGCGAGATTCGTTCTTCCGTCATACATGGTAAAAACGATTCCCTCTATCTTTAAATCAGAATTCAGTCTCTGCGTGATCAGGTCCACTGTCTGGAACAGCTGAGCCAGACCCTCCAGCGCATAGTATTCACACTGAAGAGGAACCAGCACGGAATCTCCTGCACAAAGGGCATTGATCGTCAATATATTTAAAGAAGGAGGACAGTCAATGATCACATAATCATAATTTCTGCGAATATGATCCAGTTCCCTCTTCAGAATATAATTTCGCCCTTCATGATCAGCAAGCTCTATCTCCGCTGCGGCAAGATTTACATCGGAAGATATGATGGAAAGCTTTGGACGGATATTCCGGATGATGGTATCCTCGATCGATTCCTCACCCAGCATCACATCATAGATGGTTTTACGCTCAGGATCCTTTTCAATATCAAAGCCACTCGTTGCATTGCCCTGCGGATCCATATCAATCAGAAGAACTCTTTTTTTTCGTATTGCCAGACTTGCTGAGAGATTAATAGCTGTGGTAGTCTTACCGACTCCACCCTTTTGATTTGCAATAACGATTGTACGGCTCATATTTCATTCGCCCTCCAAAGCGATGCTAGTATTTTATCACAGAAGATATCTGTATGCTACATTTTGTTTCACGTGAAACACAGACATTTTTACCATGAAGTGGAATGATCAGTTCAGCATGTTTTGTTTCACGTGAAACACAGGCATTTTGCCATGAAGTCGGATAATCGGCTCAGCATGTTTTGTTTCACGTGAAACACAGATATTTTGCCCATGTAGTAAAATGATCAGATCAGTCTATTTGTTTCACGTGAAACATCCTAACTACTCACGACACTTCCTCTGAATTGTCAATGGTATTCTATTTTTTACTGAGATATAATAATGCAAGAACTAAACCAATCTTTTAACCGTTACATCTTATAATGAGGATACATTTTTTATCGGGGGAATCAGAATGGCGTCTTTGAAGGAATATATTAAGACACTGATCAGACTTGATGTTTTTGCTCTTGGTATTCTTCATATTTCCAATCAGTATATTTCCTCTGTCTCAGGTTCTAAGAATATGTTAAAGACGGAGGCAGGTACTTATTATAGATGGCAGCACGGAGATGTTTTCTATCAAAAGACAGGAGAAGGTAAACCTATTGTTCTGCTGCATGATCTGAATCCTGCTTTTTCCTCTTTTGTCTGGAATGAAGTGACAGAAGAACTGAGTAAGAATTATACGGTCTATTCCGTAGATCTTCCGGGATGCGGGAGATCTGTTAAAGAAAGGATCGAATATACCAATTATTACTATGTAATCTTTCTAAAAGATTTTATCCGGGATGTAGTAAAGAAGAAAACCGATATACTGGCAGATGGTTATTCCTCTTCATTTGCACTCATGGCTTCTCTGGCTGAGGATTCGATTATCAGAAGGATCTATGCCGTTAATCCTCTGAGTATTCAGGAACTGGCTTCGGTCGGAGGAAAAAAAGAGAAGATTGCCATGAACCTTGTCTCTTCCCCGATTATAGGAACCACAATTTATAATATTGAAGAGTCCCGGTCCAACATAGATTTATCTTTAACTGAAAAATATCTTTATAATCCTTTCCGTTCCAGGAACCGCTTTGTGGATACCTGCTATGAAGGGTCTCATTATAATAATTGTGCGGGAAAGTATCTTCTCGCTTCTCAAAATGGAAAGTATACAACCGTAGATATCAGAAAGGCTCTTGAAAAGTCGGTGAATTCATTTACGATCCTGTACGGAAGCAGAATCGATAACAGCGAGGATGTCGTTAAATCCTATCAAAGAATAAATAATACTGTAACAGCAACAGCGATTGATAACACCAGATTTCTTCCGCAACTGGAGAGACCAGAATATTTTATAGAAGCTTTTGCGTCTGTATCGGTATGATAGTAAAGGGATGTTTCACGTGAAACATCCCTTTTTACTTCTGATCATTTCACAGCGGTTCTTTTGAAGGCAGACCTGCTTTTCTGGGATACTTTCCGGGCGTCTCCTTTACCTTTTTTATGACAACAAAGGAGCGCTGCAGCTCAGTCTGAGGCAGTGGGAGAACAGAAGGCCCGCTGCTTTCCCCTCCAAGAATATGGATCGCCTTCTTTGCCATCTGATATTCATCATTGATTTCAGCAGCTTTATAGGCAATAAAGGATCCGCCCTTTTTTACAAAAGGAAGGCAGTATTCTGAAAGAGAAGAGAGGTTTGCTACCGCCCTTGAGACAGCCAGATCATATTTTTCTCTGTAAGCAGGATTTTTTCCAAGATCCTCCGCCCTTCCATGTACAGCATCGATCTTTTTCAGATTCAGTTCCCTTATACACTCTTCCAGGAAAAGAATTCTCTTATTCAAAGAATCTGCCAGTGTCACAGAAAGGTCCGGGAACACGATTTTCAGAGGAATACCGGGGAATCCTGCTCCCGTCCCTACGTCGATCATCTTTCCCGCTTTTGTCAGATCCGCTGCTTTTACGATAAGAAGACTGTCCAGAAAATGTTTTTCGATCACTTCCTCAAAATCCGTGATCGCTGTGAGATTCATCACTTTATTTTTCTCGATCAGCATATGATAATAGCGGATAAACTGATCAAGCTGTTCCTTTGAAAGGGTCAACCCAAGCTCTGAACATCCATCGATAAATTTCGATATAATATCATTATTCATTGTTTTTTCTTGTATTATCTATATATATGAATCTCCCATGACCTGGAGAAGCGCAGCAATCTTTGATTTCGTCACGCTTCCTGTCCGCAAGTTAATTCACGGGCTTTTTGATGCGGACTTTCTGATACGATTTTTGAAGCAGGCTGCTTCATAACTTCGCCGCGTGGATTCCCATGAATTTACCTTCGGATGGAAAAAACGTAATCAAAGTTTTTTACACTTCCCCAGGTTATTTAAGGAGCGCAGAACAGGAGATAAGGATGATATGTCCTTTATCTGTTCTTATAATTTCAGATATACCATCAGTACGGAAAGATCCGCGGGATTTACTCCCATCACACGGGAGGCCTGCCCGATCGAAGCAGGACGTACCTCTTTCAGCTTCTGCCTTGCCTCGTTTCTGAGACTCGGGATTTTATCATAATCTATCCCTTCCGGGATTTTTTTCTCTTCAATCTTCTTAAACTGGGCAACCTGTTTTTCCTGCCGTCTGATGTAGCCGTCGTATTTGATCTCTATATTTACTTCGTCTCTTACATCCTTCGGCAGATCCGGTCTGTTCGGATCGATATCCTTCAATATCTCATAATCCAGTTCGGGACGCCTTATGAGTTCCGCCAGAGAGGCGGAGGTGGAGAGAGGGCTGCTTCCCTGTTTTATAAGGAACTGCTGCGTTTTCTCATTTGCTCCTGTACTGGTATGTTCCACCCGATCGATTTCTTGCCGGATCTTTTTCTTTTTTTCAAGAAATCTCTGATAGCGTTCTTCTCCGATCAGACCGGCCCTGTATCCTTTTTCCAGAAGTCTCATGTCCGCGTTATCCTGCCTGAGCAGGAGCCGGTATTCGGCCCTTGAGGTCATCATCCGGTAAGGTTCATGGTTCTCCTTTGTGATCAGGTCATCAACCAGGACTCCTATATACCCTTCGGAGCGGTCAATCAGAAGGGGCTCTTTCCCCAGTATCTTCAGAGCGGCATTGATTCCCGCATACAGACCCTGGGCTGCCGCTTCCTCATAGCCGGAACTGCCGTTGAACTGTCCGCCCGAATACAGGCCCGGGATATTTTTGAATTCCAGAGTAGCCTTCAGCTGCCGGGATTTGATGCAGTCATACTCTATCGCGTAAGCGTTTTTGACAATTTTCGCGTGCTCCAGCCCGGGAACCGTGCGGTACATCCTGATCTGGACGTCTTCCGGCATGGAACTGGACATTCCGCCGATGTACATCTCATTTGTTCCGAGCCCTTCCGGCTCCACAAAAACCTGATGTCTTTCCTTATCGGCAAAGCGGACCGCCTTGTCCTCAAAAGAAGGGCAGTAACGCGGGCCTGTCCCGCTTATTTTTCCGGAATACAGAGGGGACCTGTCCAGGTTTTCCATCACGATATTCCTGGTTTCCGCGTTCGTATAGGTAAGCCATACGGGCGCCTGGCTGATCTGGACGTCTTCGGGATCCGTCTCGAAAGAGAAGGGGATAACGGGAACATCCCCGTCCTGGCGCTCCATCTTTGAATAATCGATGGTTTTCCCGTCCATCCTTGCCGGCGTTCCTGTCTTGAACCGCTGCATTTCCACGCCGTGCGCTTTCAGGGATTCCGTCAGATGACAGGCAGCGGGGGTTCCGTTCGGCCCGCTGTTCATACTTACATCGCCGAATATGCACCTTGCGTTCAGATAAGTACCTGTACACAGGACAGCAGCTTTGCAGTGATAGACCGCACCTGAAAAGGTTTTTACGCCGGTAAGGCGCCCGGAATCATCTGTCAGAATCTCCGTTACTTCCATCTGCCGGATCGTAAGGCCTTCCTGCTCTTCCAGAGTCTGTCTCATCAGAGCGGAATAAGCCGCTTTATCTGCCTGTACCCGGAGAGAGTGGACGGCAGGTCCCTTGGACTGGTTCAGCATTTTTGACTGTATAAAGGTTTTGTCGGCGTTGACGGCCATCTGTCCGCCCAGAGCGTCTATCTCCCTTACAAGATGCCCCTTTGAGCTTCCGCCGATATGCGGATTGCACGGCATCATGGCGATCGCTTCCACGCTCATAGTAAATATAACTGTCTCCAGACCGAGCCTGGCGCAGGCAAGAGCTGCTTCGCAGCCGGCATGGCCGGCGCCCACAACCACAACATCAACGGTTTCTTCCACAAGACTCATATATATCTCTATCTTTCCGATAAGTCACTGCCCCTGTCTGAGAACAGCTCATCAAATGTATCTCTATTTTCCCATGCAGAATTTGCTGAAGATCTCATTAACAAGATCTTCCCCGACTTCTTCCCCCGTGATTTCTCCGAGCACCTCATAAGCGCCCATCAGATCAATCGAATAAAAATCCTCAGGCATCCTGTTCTCAAGGCTTTCCTTCAGCCTCTTAAGGCTTTCTTCAGCTCTCATCAGAAGGTTTTTCTGTCTCACATTCGTGATCAGTATCTCATCATTAAAATCCAGCTCCCCGCTGTAGAACATTCTCTTTATGCAGGATACCAGTTCATCGTAGCCTGTTTTTTCTGTGGCGGAAAAGGAGATGATTTCCATATCTCCCGCATGCATCTCGTCTGCAAGGCGTCTGATCATTTCAACATCCGTCACAGCCGGAAGGTCTGATTTGTTCAGAAGGAGAATCGTCTTTTTTTCAGCGGCAAGATGTATGACATCCCTGTCTTCCTCACTGAGAGGCGAGGAGGCGTCGACCACGGAAATGACAAGATCCGCCTGCTCAAGGGATTTTTTTGCCCTCTCCACGCCGATTCTTTCCACCGGATCGGAAGTATCCCTGATTCCGGCGGTATCTGTGACGATCAGTGTGATTCCGTCCAGATTCATCGTTTCAGTGAGAACGTCCCTGGTAGTCCCCGCGATATCCGTGACGATCGCTCTTTCCTCCCCAAGGAGAAGATTCAGAAGAGAAGACTTTCCCGCATTCGGTCTTCCTATGATGGCCGTCTTTATTCCCTCCCGGATCAGCCTTCCTGTTTCCGCCGTATCGATCAGGCGTCTGATCTTCTGAGACCATGCATCAGTCATTATCTCCAGTCCGGGGACAGAATCTTCATAATTATAATGCTCCGGATCATCGAGGGCCGCCTCTATATGGGCCGCCTGAAGAAGCATCTCTTCCCTGACCGACCTGATGACTTCATACAGGCTTCCTCTCAGCTGGCTGACGGAATTTTTGAGCGCGCATTCATTTTTGGATTCGATGAGATCCATGACAGCTTCCGCTTCCGACAGATCGATCCTCCCGTTCAGAAATGCCCTTTTTGTAAACTCCCCAGGCTCCGCCGGTCTCGCCCCGTATTTCAGAACAGTGTCCAGTACCTTACGGACAGCCAGGACGCCTCCGTGACAGTTGATCTCCACAGTATCCTCCGCCGTATAACTGCGGGGCGCTCTCATAACCGATACCAGAACCTCATCCAGGACGGCATCCCCTTTTTCGGGATCTGTGATAAAACCATAATGAATCGTATGGGAAGGTACTTCTGAAAGGATGGTTTTTCCGCCGGGAGAGCGGAAGATACGGTCCGCTGCAGCGAGCGCTTCAGGACCGCTGATCCTGACGATTCCGATTCCGGAAGGACTGACGGCTGTAGAGATCGCCGCGATGGTATCCTTATCATAATACAGCATGCTGGTCACCTTTATTCTGGTCTGTTTCCGGCATTATCGCGAAAATCAGTTCACCCGCACACTGATCGGCGTGCAGGCGAACTGACTTTTCTTAATCATTACTCTTCAGATGAATCCATGAATGTATTCTCTGAGGCTCCATCATTGAAGGAAGCGCTTTCTTCCTTATATTCTGCCTCGTTTCCGGCCTCTTCCGGATATCTGTTGTCTCCTCTGTTTCCATCATGGCGTCTGTAGGAGGATCTTCTGTCGTTTCTTCCCCCGCGCCCTGACCGGTAGCTTCCTCTCGCTCCGCGCATACGTCTCTCGCCGTATTTTCTCTCCAGAGCGTCAAGATCCGCATCTTTCTTCAGAGTAACGACGACTTTCCTGTCGGGTTCTTCCCCTTCACTGTGTGTCGTCACGAAGGGATCGTCCTGAAGAGCGGAGTGAATGATCCTTCTCTCGTAAGGATTCATCGGCTCCAGATAAACCGGAGTGCGGTTCTTCTTCACCTTGACCGCGATATTCTTCGCGAGATTCTCCAGGGTGGCTTTTCTTCTCTCCCTGTAGTTTTCCGTATCAAGCTTCACCCTCACATAGGAAGGAGAGTCCCTGTTTACGACAAGGCTGGTCAGATACTGGAGAGAATCCAGCGTCTGTCCTCTTTTTCCGATCAGAAGACCCATATCGCCGCCGTTCATCTGGACATTCAGGATCTCCCCGTCATAGACGCTCTTAAGCTCTACCTCCATATCCATGGCCTGGTAGACATCCCTCAGGAAAGCTTCAGCCTTCGCTATGACTTCGGACGGATCTTCAAGGGGACGGCTGTCTCTTTCTCTTCTGGAACGCTTTACGGAAGCGGTGTCGGCTTCTTCAGCCTCTGCCTTCTGAGGCTGCTCTGCCTTTGCCGGAGCTTCTTTTACGGATTCTTCCCCGGTTTCCTTCTGTCTGGCCGGAGCCTTCTGCTTTTCGGCCTCTTTCTTTTTCGCTTCTTCCTTCTGACGCGCCTGCTCTTTCTTCTCTTCCTCGGCGGCTTTCTTTAATGCTGCCCTGCGTTCTCTTTCCTCTTTCTCAGCCTGCTTTTTCTCAAGCTCCGCCTCTCTGAGAATCTCTTCGTCAGTCTTCTCTTCCTTAATTTTTACTTCAATCACGGCCTCACGGGCACCGAATCCGAGAAAACCTCTGGTCTCATGTTCGATAACAGTGTATTCGATTCTGTCACTGGTCACGCCCAGCTGAATCGTAGCGTTCGTGATCGCTTCCTCAACTGTCTTACCAGTAAATCTTACGGTTTCACTCATTTCAAAACCCCTGCTTTCTTACTTCTTCCTGTGCTTTTCATTATAATCGGAAACCATATTCGCCTTCTCGGCAAGTGATCCAGGCCGTACATTCTTCTTTGCGGTCACGGCGCTGTCATCTATATTCTGAGCCTCTTTCTGAATAGTTCTGGCACGGTCTCTTCTCGCCTGTGCCTGCGGATCAATATTTCTGGTATTGATACTGGTATTCTGGTAGATCTGGGCTCCCGTAACGCCGCCTTTCTTCTCCATCTTCTTCTTGTTTTTCTCAATATTGGCCTGAAGAAGAGCTTCCATATCCGTCTTGTCGAGCGCCTTGTTGATAAAGAACTGCTGGACGGTACGGACAACAGCGGACATGATCCAGTAGATACCCATACCTACGGGAAGAGTCAGGCAGAAAAAGGCGGACATCAGAGGCATCACATTGTTCATGGTCTTCATGGATGCCGCCATCTGGTCCGTTCCTTCCGGCTGCTGTGTCCCTGCCATGGAGATCTTGACGGAAATCCACTGGGAGAGAGCGGCAAGAACCGGAACCAGCACCGCCATGATGACAAGAAGAACAGAAGTGCGGGCCGTGATGATATTCATGGGCGTGTCCGCTATGTTCAAACCGAGGAAATTATTCATACGGTCGATCGTCGTATGAGTGGTATCGATCTGAGCGGACAGATCCGGAAACTGCTCCGCGAGAGCCGTCCAGTTCTGCGGGCGGAATTTATAAAGGGTATCAATGATCGTGTTAAGAGAGAATTCTTTGGAAATCGTGGTTGCCTGAATGGATGTGGCGATCGATTTCAGAAAATCTTCCGCTCCCGCCGTATTCAGGAGAGATTCGGCAAGACCGGTAAATACGTTCTTGACCAGACCTACGTAAGCCGGGATATTCATTATCACCCGGTACAGAGGAAACAGGATGATCATCTGGATTACCAGCTGTACACAGGATCCTGCGGGGTTCACTCCGTATTTGGCGTAGACCATCTGCGTCTCTTCATTCATCCTTGCCATGGATTCCTGGTCAGTTCTCCCTTTATACTTATCCCTGATGGCATTCAGCTCGGGATTCATTAAAGGAGTCATCCTGGAAAACTTCTGCTGCCGGTAGGTCAGCGGAAGCATAAGCATATAGATCACGATGGTGAAAAGTATGATGGCCAGGGCGATATTCGGTATTCCTATCTTATCAAGAACCCAGAAGATCCCGTTCATCACATAGCCGAGAATCGTTGCCACCGGACCTATGATAAATGTGGTGCTTTTTGTTAATAAACTCATTCTTCTATCCCCTTTGTCTGCCTCATCCGGATCCGGATCATCCCTTTTAAAGACAAAAATGGAAAATGATGACCCCTCTCACGCGGTAAGACATCTGGATTGTTATGGAACCGGGTCATACCCCCCGTGTGAAAAGGGATTGCACCTTATGATTCTCCACACCGCAAGAACGCTTCCCTTCAGCGCTCCATGCCTGCTGACGGCTTCCAGCGCGTAGCAGCTGCAGGTCGGATAGTAAGGGCACCTGGTGCTTTTCATGGGAGACAGGTATCTCTGATAAAGACGGATCATAAAGATAAGGAAACGTTTCGCAGGATTCCCTTCCTTTTTCAACACATGATCACTCTTCATGTCCTGTTCCTTTCCCCGGTCATGTTCCTGATTTCTGCTCTCGATGCAAGGGAGAGCAGCGCGCGGCCGATATCAAAGAAATTACTTTCTTTCGCGCCGGTCCTGACGATCACGATCAGATCCAGACCCCCAGCAAATTCATGTTCGTGAAGCCGATAGTTTTCTCTTACAAGCCTGGTCAGATGATGGCGGACGACACTGTTTCCGACTTTTTTGCTCACCGATATTCCGACTCTGTTGATGACAGGACCCGCTGTTTTCAGGGAACCCGGCATACGCCTGGAACTGTCCCATTCTTCATAGCGCTTTTTCCTGTTATAGACATAGAGAACCAGAAGACGGTTCGCATAGGACTTTCCGTTCTGATAGACGAAGGAAAAATCCTCTCTTTTCTTCAAACTTTCCATTGAATATCCACAGATAAAGAAAGAGTTTCGAACTCAATCGAAACTCTCCTCACTCAAAACAGTAAGCCATATCAAGCGGAAAGAACTTTTCTTCCCTTAGCTCTTCTCGCCTGGAGAACTTTTCTGCCGCCCTTCGTGCTCATTCTTGCACGGAAGCCGTGAACTTTGCTTCTCTGTCTCTTCTTAGGCTGAAATGTCATCTTCATAATTAAGGCACCCCCTTTGCTCCCATTTATCTATCATGATGGGCAGATTATCACTTTAATGCTTATAAAATGGAAACTACTCATCCGTGTTCCGCTGCCGCGAGAAAACATCGCTTCAATTATATGCATTTCCCAAGAACGCGTCAAGAAGAAAAGTTCTCCACACAATATCCCCAAATTCAGAAAAACGCAGGGAAAACACTGTGGATTTCTGTGTGTATAACCTTGAAGAAATCAACAATTCCATCAGCCCGTGATATCAGAATCCGCTGAGGGAAAGGGAGTTTGAGGCTGTTTACTGTGTGAAATTAATTATCCACATTCCTGAAATCAGCGCTGTTGAAAAACAGAGCCGATTCCTTTAAAATCATAAGACACGGCAGCATATGCTGCTTTATTCCTGTTTACACAGCAGTTTTGTTCACGGCCTTCCGCACATCAGGCCGTGAATAGTAACTTTTATTTCACTTTCCGAAAAGCATTCAGACTGCAGAAAGAAAGAGACACCTATGGACCTGATCAAAGAAAAATGGGATCAGATTCTTCTGAATGTCATGCAGGAGCATGAGATCTCCGATATTGCCTTCCGCACCTGGCTGAAACCGCTTACGGTTCACCGCGTGACGGACAATACGGTGATTCTCCTTGTTCCTACGGGACAGATGGGAATCGATTATATAACCAAAAAATACCTGTTCCCGCTCAAAGTGGCCATCACGGAGATGACAGGCACAGAATACGACATCCAGTTTATTCTTCAGGATGAAGCCAGGGAGGAGAACCTGAGGCATGTGAATGTAAAGCAGCCGGAAACTCCCGGGGAGAATCCGAAGATCCGCATGGTTTTAATGGAAGCCGGACTGAATCCGAAGTATACATTTGAAACCTTTGTCGTAGGAAGTAACAACAAGTTTGCCCATGCCGCGGCGGTAGCGGTGGCGGAGTCGCCCGGAAAGATGTACAATCCCCTCTTCATATACGGAGGAGCCGGACTTGGAAAAACGCATCTGATGCATTCCATCGCGCATCATATCATTCTCAATCAGCCTGAAAGAAAGGTCCGCTATGTATCTTCAGAGATCTTTACCAATGAGCTGATCGACGCGCTGAGAAACGGCAATAATGTCAGCCTGATCAATTCCTTCCGGAACCGTTACAGGAATATAGACGTGCTCCTGATCGACGATATTCAGTTCATAGCGGGAAAAGAATCCACCCAGGAAGAATTTTTCCACACCTTCAATGAACTGATCGGCCGGGACAAGCAGATTATCATTTCGTCCGACCGGCCGCCGAAGGACTTTGATACCCTCGATGAACGTCTCCGGACCAGATTTGCATGGGGACTTCTGGCGGATATCCAGATGCCGGATTATGAAACCCGGATGGCGATTCTCCAGAAGAAAGCGGAACTGGAGGGCTACAGGATCGACAATGAGGTTCTCCAGTATATCGCGACCAATATCAAGTCCAACATCCGGGAACTGGAAGGGGCACTGACCAAACTGATTGCCTACAGCCGTCTGGAAAACCGCGAGATTACGGTTGACCTGGCAGAGGAAGCGCTCAAGGAGTTCATATCTCCGGATGAGCACAGGCAGGTTACAGCGGAACTGATCATAGAAACGGTCGCGGAGCATTTTAACATCTCTGTATCGGACCTGAAAGGCTCCAGAAGAAATTCGGAGATTGTCCAGCCCAGGCAGATCGCCATGTATCTGTGCAGGTATATGATCGATATGCCTTTCAAGGCGATCGGGGACGCCCTCGGCAAAAAAGACCACTCTACTGTCATGCACGGAATCAAAAAGATTGAGGACGACATGACGCAGTACGATGAGATTAAGAGAACAATAGATGTTCTGATGAAGAAGATCCGTCCTGCAGAGTAAAACTGATACTTTTCCACTTATTTTTCCACTTTTCCACTATCCGGACAAGTGGAAGCATGAGTATAACGGAGGCTTGCAACTCGTTCGGCACCCGGAGCTCCCCCGGGTGCCGGCCACCCTTACAGTGGACAAAAGGGGAGTTTTCCTGTCTTACAATTTCGTTATCCAACGGATTTTCCAACGGGAATTTTCTTTGGAAAAGGACTTTTGAAGCCCTTTTCCACAAATCCACAGCCACTATTATTATTACTGCTGATCTGTATTCTTTTCCTTACAGTCTGATCGCGCGCGAAGAAGGCAGTGAGGACAACTGTTTTATGAGAGGCTGCTGACATGAAGATTACTGCTTCAAAATCAGAATTGATAAAATCGATTAATATCGTTCTCAGGGCTGTTCCGTCCAAAACGACGATGAATATCCTGAACTGTATCCTGATCGACGCTTCCGTCGACGATATCAGGCTGACGGCCAATGACATGGAACTCGGGATCGAAACAATCCTTACGGGAACGATCCTGCAGAGGGGAATCATCTGCCTTGACGCGAAGCTTCTGTCCGAAATCGTGCGCAAGCTGCCTGACGCGGATGTGACGATCGAGACGGATGATAATTACCAGACGGTTATCACAAGTGAGAATTCCGTTTTCCGCATCGGCGGAAAGGATCCGTCGGAATTCCCGCACCTTCCCCAGATTGAGAAGGAAGACCCGGTGATCCTGTCCCAGTTCCAGCTGCGTGAGATCATCAGGCAGACGATCTTTTCCATCGCCCTGAATGATTCCAACAGGATTCTGACGGGAGAATATCTTGAGATCCGGGAAAACGAGCTGCGGATCGTGGGCCTGGACGGACACAGGATTGCCATCCGGCAGCTTACCCTGGACAGATCTTATCATGAGCATAAGGTGATTATCCCCGGAAAGGCCCTTTCCGAGCTGATGAAGATCCTGACGGGAGAGCAGGATGACCTTGTTTCCCTCTACTTTACCAGAAACGAGATTCTCTTTGAGATGGACGGGACCCTTATGATCTCCAGGCTGATTGAGGGGAACTATTTCCGGATTGATCAGATGCTCTCGAACGATTTTGAGACGACAGTTGTGGTGAGGAAGACGGATCTGATGAATTCAGTGGACCGTGCCATGCTCTTTACCAGCGAATCCGAGAAGAGACCTCTGGTTCTCTCTATCGAATCGAACAACATCAATATGAAGATTACTTCACAGCTGGGCTCCATGTCGGACAATCTGGAGATTGAGAAGGAAGGAAAGGATCTGAAGATCGGCTTCAATCCGAAATTCATCCTGGACGCCCTGCGCGTAATCGATGATGAAAAGATCACGGTATATTTCCTGAACGCGAAAGCGCCGTGCTTTATCAAGGATGACGAGCAGTCTTATATTTACATGGTTCTTCCGGTAAATTTTGTGAACTGAACAGCAGTTAATAGGATGGGAATCCGATATGAAGACATTAACTTTAAGAGCAGGGGAAGAATATATCAAGCTTGGACAGCTTCTGAAAGCTGCGGGCCTCGTGGATACGGGAGCTGATGCCAAGTATGCTGTCGAGGAGGGGAAGGTCTCGGTCAATGGGGAAGTATGCACCATGCGGGGAAAGAAGATCCACAGCGGTGATACGGTCTCATACATGGGTGAAGAGATCACTGTGAAGGCATGAAGATTGAATCGCTCAGGCTTGAGAATTTCAGAAATTATAAGTCTCTGGAGCTTGATTTTTCTTCAGGCTCCAATCTTTTTTACGGGGATAACGCCCAGGGAAAGACCAATATCCTTGAGGCAATATATTTCTGCGGGACAACCAGGTCCCACCGCGCTTCCAGGGACAGGGATCTGATATATTTCGGCCGGGAGGAAGCGCATCTGCGCATGAATCTTGTGAGCCGCTCCCAGCCTTACCGGATCGACATACACCTCAAAAACGGCCGCGCCAAGGGGATCGCGATCAATTCCCTTCCGATCCGCCGGGCTCAGGAGCTGGTGGGTCTTGGAAGTTTTATCTTCTTTTCCCCGGAAGATCTTTCGATCATCAAAAACGGTCCGGCGGAGAGAAGACGGTTCCTGGATATGGAGCTGTGCCAGCTCAGCCGCGTCTATATGGCCTCCCTGTCCTCCTACAATAAAGTGCTGATGCAGAGAAACCGCCTTCTGAGGGATCTGGCCTTTTCTCCCGGGAATATCGGCACCCTGGATGTGTGGGATGAACAGCTTGTGCACTACGGCAGCGAGGTGATCCGTTTCAGGGAAAAGTTCGTGATCGCCCTCGATGAGGTAATCAGGCCGATCCACCTCTCCTTAAGTTCCGGCAGGGAGATTCTTTCCGTCCTCTATGAGAAAAATACGGATGCGGAAGCCTTTGCTGAAAAGCTTGCCAAGGGGAGGGAGAGGGATCTCTTTATGAAGACTACGGAGATGGGACCGCACAGGGATGATCTGAGCTTCAGGATTCTTTCCCCGGAGGATGATCCGGAGAAAGGGAATATGATTGATTTAAGGCGTTTCGGCTCCCAGGGACAGCAGAGATCGTCCGCGCTTTCCCTGAAGCTTGCGGAGATTCAGCTGGTGAAGGAGCAGACGGGGGATGTTCCCGTACTTCTTCTCGATGATGTCCTTTCTGAACTGGATTCGGGACGGCAGAGAGATCTTCTCTCTTCGATCGGGGAGATACAGACCTTTATCACCTGTACGGGACTGTCGGATTATGAAAGGAATCATTTCCGCATCGACAGAAGTTTTTATGTAAAAGACGGGAATGCGGTCCGGTATGCGTAAGGCCGCTCTGAAAGCCGTACAGCACGCGGCTTTGAGTGCAATTTGCGATCAAAGTATACTGTACCCATTATTCAGAATAAAACAGCGTTTACGGAAAAAAGCCTGAAAAAACGCCGCGGCATGCTCTTGCCGCGGCGTAATTTTTATGCGCGATAAAGCCCGGACGCGGCTGCCATGCCTGCATAAGCAGACATCTGAGGGCTGACGGACATCGGGCCGCTTTGCTGTAAGAGATTCGGAAAAGACTAGGGTTATTTGCTTTTTTGTGGTATAATAAAACATCGTCTGATTATAATCCGGATGCGTCTGAAGAAGGATGTCCGGAATAAGATAAATTGTGTTCCAGGAGGGGCTATGACATCAGAAACAAGTACGGAATATGGTGCAAATCAGATCCAGATTCTGGAAGGACTGGAGGCAGTCAGGAAGAGGCCGGGCATGTATATTGGTTCCACTTCCGAGCGCGGACTTCATCATCTTGTTTATGAGATTGTTGATAATTCAGTGGATGAAGCCCTGGCCGGATACTGCACCCATATCCGCGTTTACATACATCCGGACAATTCCGTGACGGTGGTCGATGACGGCCGCGGGATTCCGGTAGGCATCAACGCGAAGGCCGGAAAGCCTGCCGTTGAGGTTGTATTTACCATGCTTCACGCCGGCGGAAAGTTTGGCGGAGGAGGATATAAGGTTTCCGGAGGACTGCACGGCGTCGGGGCATCTGTTGTCAATGCGCTGTCTGAATATCTGGAAGTGGAGATCTTCAAACAGGGAAAGATCTACAAGCAGCGCTATGAGAGAGGAAAAGTCTGCTATAAGCTGGAGATAGCCGGAGAGTGCGATCCCTACCTTACCGGAACCCAGGTTACCTTCCTGCCGGATCCGGAAGTGTTCGAGACGACTGTATTTGACTATGATACCCTCAAGCAGAGGCTCAGGGAGACCGCTTTTCTGACAAAGGGCCTCAAGATTACCCTGACGGATGAGAGGGAGGAACCCGCGAGGGAGCATTCTTTCCACTACGAGGGAGGAATCAAGGAATTTGTCAGCTATCTGAACCGCGGAAAGACGCCTCTGTATGATGATATTATCTATTGCGAAGGGGAGAAGGACGGCGTCCTGGTAGAGGTTGCCCTTCAGCACAATGACGGTTATAACGAGTCGACTTATTCCTTTGTCAATAATATCGTGACGCCGGAGGGCGGAACCCACATGACGGGTTTCCGCAACGCGCTGACCAAGACTTTTAACGACTACGGCAGGAGCAACAAGCTTCTGAAGGACAGTGAGCAGAACCTGACGGGCGATGACATAAGGGAAGGGCTTACCGCCATCATCAGCATTAAGATCGGGGAACCCCAGTTTGAAGGCCAGACGAAGCAGAAGCTAGGGAATTCTGAAGCCAGGGGGGCTGTGGAGTCGATCATGACGGATCAGCTGTCCGTCTATCTGGAGCAGCATCCCCAGACGGGAAAGATGATCATAGAGAAGTCCGTGATGGCCCAGAGGGCCAGAGACGCGGCGCGCAAGGCCAGGGACCTGACCAGGAGAAAGTCCGCTCTGGATGGTATGAGTCTTCCCGGAAAGCTGGCGGACTGTACAGATAAGAATCCGGATAATTGTGAGATCTTCATCGTCGAGGGAGATTCCGCCGGAGGCAGCGCGAAGACGGCGAGGACCAGGGCGACGCAGGCGATCCTTCCTCTCAGGGGAAAGATCCTGAATGTGGAGAAGGCCAGACTTGACAGGATCTACGGCAATGCCGAGATCCGCGCCATGATCACGGCATTCGGAACAGGAATCCACGACGATTTTGATATATCGAAGCTGCGTTACAACCGGATCATTATCATGACGGATGCCGATGTGGACGGAGCGCACATCGCCACGCTCCTGCTCACATTCTTCTACCGGTTTATGCCGGAACTGATCAAGCAGGGCCATGTCTATCTCGCGACGCCTCCGCTGTACAAGCTGGAGAAGAACCGGAAGGTCTGGTATGCGTACTCGGATGAGGAACTGAATTCCATCCTTGAGCAGGTGGGAAGAGATCAGAACAATAAGATACAGCGCTATAAGGGACTCGGTGAGATGGATCCGGACCAGCTCTGGGAGACGACCATGGATCCTGCCAGAAGGATCCTGAAGCGGGTTTCCATGGATAAGGACGATGAATCTTCGGTTGACGTCACCTTTACGACCCTGATGGGGGAACAGGTGGAGCCGAGAAGAGATTTTATCGAGGAAAACGCCTACAGGGTAAAGAATCTGGATGTATAAAGCGTAGGAGTCAGCATGGACGACAAAGTATTTGATCAGATTCATGAGGTAGATCTTCAGAAAACGATGGAGGAATCCTATATCGATTACGCGATGAGCGTAATCGCTTCCAGGGCTCTTCCTGACGTGAGAGACGGGCTGAAGCCTGTCCAGCGCCGTGTGCTTTACTCTATGATCGAGCTGAACAACGGTCCGGACAAGCCGCACAGAAAGTGCGCCCGTATCGTCGGCGATACCATGGGTAAGTATCATCCCCACGGAGATTCTTCGATCTACGGCGCCCTGGTTTATATGGCGCAGGAGTGGTCGATGCGCTATCCGCTGGTGGACGGCCACGGCAATTTCGGTTCTGTGGACGGAGACGGCGCCGCCGCCATGCGTTACACGGAAGCCAGACTGTCAAAGATCTCCATGGAGATGCTGGCCGACATCAATAAGGATACGGTGGATTTCGCGCCGAACTTTGATGAGACCGAAAAAGAACCGACAGTTCTTCCAAGCCGTTTTCCGAATCTTCTGGTTAACGGCACCACCGGAATCGCGGTCGGCATGGCGACCAATATTCCTCCCCACAATCTGAGGGAAGTGATTGCGGCCGTTGTAAAGATTATTGACAACCGTGTTGAAGAAGGCCGTGATACCTCCATAGAGGAGGTTATGAATATCATCAAGGGTCCCGATTTTCCGACGGGGGCCCAGATTCTGGGGACCAGGGGCATCAGTGAAGCCTACAGGACCGGGCGCGGAAAGATCAGGGTCAGGGCTGTCACGGATATTGAGACCCTTCCCAGCGGGAAGAGCCGGATCGTGATTACGGAGCTCCCCTATCTTGTCAATAAGGCCCGCCTGATTGAGAAGATGGCCCAGCTGGTGAAGGACAAAAAGATCGACGGAATTACGGGAATCACCGATGAATCCAGCCGTGAGGGGATGCGCGTTACGATTGACGTCAGGAGGGACGCCAACGCGAACGTAATCCTGAACCGCCTTTATATGCATACACAGCTGCAGGATACCTTCGGCGTGATTATGCTGGCGCTGATTGACAATAAGCCAAAGGTTCTGAACCTTCTGGAGATGCTTAACTATTATCTGAAGCACCAGGAGGATGTCGTTACCAGGCGTACCAGGTATGATCTGAATAAAGCCCAGGAGCGCGCCCATATTTTAAAGG
>ODAI011182547.1_pt1 | contig 19886 bp, 20 predicted proteins | sample 1539321 | NCBI WGS metagenome assembly ODAI01 (sample SAMN02144231, study PRJEB22623) | gut metagenome | biome: sheep rumen | host: Ovis aries | place: New Zealand
AGCGAAGCATCATGAGGAGCAGTATTCCGTTGACACCAAGAAGCTGTCAGATGGCAAATTTCGTTTGCAGGAGCTTGACACGCTGATCCAGAACATCTACGAGGACAAAGTCCTCGGCAAGGTTTCAGAGGAAGTTGCGATGAAGCTGATAGCGAAATATGAAGCAGAGCAGAAAGAGCTGTCGGCAGAAGTTGCTGAGCTTGAAGAAAAGTTCTCCACGATCAGGCAGGACGAGGAAGATGTGGAACTGTTCATGGAGCGCCTGAGAAAGTACATCGATGTGCAGGAGCTTACCCGTGAGATGTGCTTAGAGCTAATCGAGTATATCACCCTTGATGCCTATGTGGAGGGGCAGCTCCGTGAGATCTACATCTACTACAAACTGCTCGATGAACCTCTGAAAGACAAAAGAAGCCTGTTTTAAGGCGATTTTACGTTATTTATCAACCATACGCAAGTGTGTTACTATTTGGCAAGAGGACTACTATAAATCTTTACAATGCAGACATATCGAAGCACCGTACAAAGATGTTTTTCCGCAAAGAAGCAGATCATCTGTTTGAGGATATAATATACTTGCGATACTGCGGCGATTATCATAAAGTATGAGGTGATAATATGTTTGATTTAGTAACAAGACTGAATGAAGAATGCGGCGTGAGACTCCCTGAAAAAGACGACCAGGATTGGGAGTTCTGTGCAGGTGATTATACAAGAACAGAGGATTATATTGAGTTTTATAAGAAATACTCTGATGAAATGGATTCCAACAGATGGGGAGATAAGGAATTACTGAGTAATATTATCATTCAGGGACTTGATGATATGCTCAGATTTACCAATGATAAAGATTATATAGATAAACTATGGCTTGAAACCAGAAAGATACTGTTAGATGATGAACTGTATAACGTTATCGTTTATTGGTCATGCGTAGGACAGCCCGCGGAATATTGTTTTTTAATTACACCAAGAATGCGAGAACTGTTGAGGAAACTGATATGAATTTGTATAAGGCAAAGGCATTATAAGCTTCCGGATATTTGTTTTCAGTCACGAAGAATCGAACTTCAAGCCAATTAATACCGATATGATTATCACGGAATGTGCGTGGAAGGTACATGACGGACGGCATCCGGATAAAAAATATTGGGGAATAATATTATATCGGTGAAAATGACGAGTTAACTGCTACGAATTAGGATATGAGCATCTGCCTTTGAAAATCTTTTGAAGAAGGAATAAAACGAATATAAAGAATACGACTACCCGATCGAGTATGAAGCAAATATTTAATTATTCGGTCAGTTTGTGCATTTAAGTGCATAAACTAACCGATTTCATCAAACAGCCGATCTTTACAGCGCAATAAAGGGGCTGTTGCAGAAACAGCCCCTTGTGGATCAAATTATTCAATCAAAGTCAAGATAAACTTCAGCGTATTGACCATTGTTGAGGAATATCCATCCTTTATATGTTTTATTCTTGGTTTTGTAGGTTACGTAAGCCCAGCCATTGTCTGAAAGCTTAGTGGTAGTTACCCATGTTCCGTATGGAATAGCGGTGATCTTCGCGTAATTAGTCCCTGCCCCCTTACGCATGTTCAAGCCGCTCTTAGCCTTGATATAGGTAGGTGAATTGTAACCGTCCCATACTGTATAAGCAGATGCGGTGATCGGTTCAGAAACAACAAAAGCTGTACCTGTGCCTGCAGCTGTTCCGATCATAAGTGCGGCAACTGCTAAACTTACAATTTTTTTCTTGAAATTAACCATGAAAATACCTCCTCTTTTTTATATAAGATTTTCAATTTTATAAAATCTTATATTTTTAGTTACAATCTTATTATAAACTATACTCAGAAAAATGTCAAGAGATAATGTCAATTTGTTTAATCATTTATTGCGGTCTTTTAATGAAGATGAGCGCAATAAATGATTTGTTTTATGTATCACAGACAGCCTGCTAGAAGCACAGCTACATAATTGATGAGACTAAGATCAAGTACCTCCGGCTATATTATCTTGAATAGCCAGAAGACACACGGCACACCGCATTATCAAATATTTGCGGATCTCAGTATAATTTAACCACATATTCTGTTTTAATATGAGGTTTTGAGAAAGAATGATAAACTTGTAAATAAACCCAAGTAACTATTTATCACTGAATGACAGTCATTTAACGTTATTTCTAGGATTTGATCCGGTCCATGTATCTAAGTTTTTGTCCATATCGGAATGCAAATACAAAGTCATTGTTCAACTATTGTGACGATTTTACGGCTAAACTATTGACATTTGCTTGATGTTTTGTTATAATATAAGTTGTGATTTTACGTATGTTTGAATTTTTAATAGCATGGAATTCACGTAATGATACACAATGACTAAAATCTACCATTTATGGACAATATGGTTGTTAAATAGATTTCTTAAATTAGTCATAATAATATAACTTGGATGATCACATACATACCAATAAATCAAAACTAAGATCATTTATATGAAGAATCATGATCATTAAATACAAGCTCGAAATCTTTTGATAAGCCGTATCTGATACACGAAATCAGCGCAGTCTATGGAAAGATAATTATTTCTCTTGAAGAAAATAAAAAGATTAATGATATATCAAGTTGGTCGGAAACAGATCAATCATTCTTTTAATGTAGGGAAGGTAGAAGATTATGAACATTCCATTCAGTCCTCCTGATATTTCAGAACTGGAAATTGCAGAGGTTGCCGAAGCACTTCGTTCCGGCTGGATAACAACAGGACCTCGTACTAAGGAACTTGAAAAGCAGATATCTGCTTATGTCAACACGGAGAAGACCTGTTGTTTGAATTCAAATACAGCTTGCGCAGAAATGGCTTTGCGTATCCTCGGTATTGGTGAGGACGATGAAGTTATAGTCCCTGCTTATACATATTCGGCAAGTGCTTCCGTAGTTTGTCACGTTGGTGCAAAGTTGGTGTTAGTGGATACAATGCCAGATCATCCCGAGATAAATTATGATGCAGTCGAAAAAGCAATCACGGAAAAGACTAAAGCAATAATCCCCGTTGATCTCGGTGGTGTTCCCTGCAACTATGACAGGCTGTATGAAATTGTTGAAAGCAAAAAATCGTTGTTCAATCCTACTAATCCTATTCAGGAAGCTATGGGCAGAATTTCTATCAATACAGATGCAGCTCACGCTTTCGGTGCAAGCTATCATGGCAAGATGATCGGCTCAGTGGCAGATTTCTCTGCATACAGCTTTCACGCAGTCAAAAACTTCACCACAGCCGAAGGCGGTGCACTGACATGGAAAACGATACCGGGTATCGACAATGATGAGATATATCATCAATTACAGCTATTATCTCTTCATGGTCAGAGTAAAGACGCACTTGCAAAGACAAATCTTGGTGCTTGGGAATATGACATAGTCGGTACTTGGTACAAATGCAACATGACCGACACGGCGGCTGCACTCGGTATAGCACAAATGAAACGCTACCCCGAAATGATTTCTCGACGTCGTGAAATCATTGAAAAATATGATTCTGCATTCAGACCTCTCGGGGTTCAGACTTTGGAACACTACACCGATACTTATCAGTCCTCGGGACATCTGTATCTGACAAGAGATCCGGGTGTAACGCTCGAACAGCGAAACGATATAATCATAAAAATGGCTGAACTTGGTGTTGCAACCAATGTTCATTACAAACCATTACCAATGCACACAGCATACAGGAATCTCGGATTTGATATCAAAGATTTCCCGAATGCGTATGCGCAGTTTGTAAACGAGATAACACTTCCGTTGCATACTTGTCTGACAGATGATGAAGTTGATTATGTGATCGAATGCTATACTAAGGTTTTGAAAGAATACTTATGAGGTTTGTTTATGTACAGGTTTAAAATCGTTAGTATGTTTGATATACCGAAGATGTGTGCAGTCGCTGATATTTTGTATCAGTGCGGAAAAGACATGGCTCGGAAGTATGATCTTCATCACTGGGATAATCCAAAGTTTAAAAGTATAGCAGTTGCGGAGTATTGTTCCTTAAAAAATGTTGTTTATCTTGTTTATGAAGAAGATACTCCTGTGGCGACGTTTCAAGTGAGGATAAAAGACAGCATTCTTCATTTTGAAAAGCTTGCAACTTCTCCCAAAGCCTCAGGCAAGGGTGTTGGTACACTTTGTATGAAAGCTATTGAAAAGATAGCTCGGAAGAATAATTGCATAAAGGTAGTTATGGAAGTGTACGAACCAAGCAAACATGCTCTCGGTTTTTACATTCACAGAGGATATGAGCAGACGGGTATGACGGATACCATGAAGTATAAAGAAATCAAGATGGAGAAAAAGCTATCTGTATGAAGAAAATACTGATTATAGGTGCAGGATTTTTGCAGGACTTTGTAATTCAGAAAGCTGTGTCTATGGGTTATGAAACATTAGCTGTTGATGTAGATTCTGATGCAATAGGATTTAAACACGCAGATAAATATGCAGTCATAAATATAGTTGATGAAAAGGCTTGTCTTGAGTACGCAGAAGCCGAAAAAATAGATGGTGTTCTTACTGCTGCAACGGATTATGGTGTTTTGACAGCAAGTTATATAGCAGAACAGATGGGTTTACCTGGATTGAGATATGATGTTGCAAAGTTGATAAAGAATAAGTATGAGGTAAGAAAGTGTCTGTATGAACATCATGTAGATGATACGGAACAGGCTTATGAAATAAACGTTAATACAGATATTTCGGTGCTTGCTGACAAACTGGTGTATCCTGTAATGGTAAAGCCGTGCGATGGCTCGGGCAGCAGAGGAGCGAGCCGAGTAGATGATCCGACAAAATTTGAAAGTGCCTGCGAGTATGCAATGAATGGTTCAATAACTCACAGAGCAGAGATAGAATCATTCATCACCGGAAGAGAGTACGGTGCCGAAAGTCTTGTTGTTGATGGTGAGATTCATGTTCTTTCGATAATGAAAAAATGGATGACTGAGCCGCCTTATTATGCTGAACTCGGTCATGCGATACCCTGTGGTCTGCCTGCTGAAACGGAACAGAAAGCAAGACATTGCGTTTATAATGCTATAAAAGCATTAGGGATCAATTTTGGCTCGGTAAACATGGATATGCTGATTACCAAAGAAGGAAAGGTGCATATCATAGACATTGGCGCACGAATGGGTGGCAACATGATAGGACCGTGCATAATACCTTACGGAACAGGCATTGATTATGTTGGTGCTATGATTCAGAATGCTGTCGGAGATCCTGTTGATCTAAGAGCTAAAGAGCATGGAGCAGTTGCTACAAAGCTGCTAGCTTTTAAAGACGGAGTAGTTCACAAGCTTCCTGATTTCAAAGTTATTCAGAATAAGTATGGTCTTGAGATATATCATCATATGGAGCAAGGAATGAAAGTTAACGAATACCATACTAATCTTGATGGATGCGGTTATATAGTTGCAAAAGCTGATACCTCCGAGAATGCGAAACTTAAGGTTGATGCGGCATTTAAGGAGATAACACGGGAATCATTCGGATATGAGGTGTAAGTAATGTCAAAAGCAGAAAACGCTTACAGAAAATGCAAAAAGTTCAAAGGGTATAATGGATTCTATCAGCTTCATGTAAAAAGGATTATCGACATTACAGCCTGCTTGTTCGCTATGCCGTTTGTAATGCTTATCATGATACCGGTGGCTATCGCAATTAAGTTGGAAGACGGTGGTCCGTTGTTTTACAAGTCTATGAGAATCGGCAAAGGTTTTAAAGAGTTTGCTATGCTTAAATTCAGATCAATGAAGGTAAATGCACCTGATCTTAGAAACAGCGACGGAAGCACGTTCAACTCAAAGACCGACCCCCGTGTCACGAGAATCGGGCACTTCATGAGGGAGACCAGCATCGACGAACTGCCGCAGATATTCAACGTTCTTATGGGACAGATGAGTATAATCGGGCCGAGAGCCGGAGATGTTGAGTCTAAAGATACATATGAAGAAGATGAAAAGGACAAGCTCCTTGTCAGACCCGGAATTACCGGATATACACAGGCTTATTACAGAAACGGGCTTGGTGTAAGAGACAAGAGACTGTTTGATGCATGGTACGCACACAGAGTCTCATTTGCACTTGATGTTTTGATTTTCTTTAGAACAATAAAGACAGTTTTGGTGCATGAGAATATTTATACAAACAAATAGTATTTTTCAAGGAGTAAAAACTTATGAAAATTCTATTCATTTCGAATATTATAGGAAAAAAGGTCGGGTCATTTGCGCTTGCAAGTATAAAAGCTTCGCAAAATCTTGACATAGAATATCACATGGCAGCCAATTTTAATAATTCAACACGTGAACAAATGAAATTGGACGAGGAAGAATTTGGCATTAAACTACATCATATTGATTTTGTCAGAAATCCTTTACATCCACAAAATCTGATTGCATTATTTCAGGTGGTCAAATTAATTAGAAAAGAAAAAATTGATGCAATTCACTGCAATACTCCAATCGGTGGGGTTGTTGGTAGAATCGCAGCTAAAATTTGTGGTATAAAAAAAGTAATTTATCAAGCTCATGGTTTTCATTTCTATAAGGGCGCACCACTTAAAAACTGGCTGTTTTATTATCCGATGGAGAGGTTATTAGCTCATTTTACAGATACAATTATTACAATTAATAATGAAGACTATGAGAGAGCACAGAAGTTTAGACTCAGAAATAGAGGAGAAGTTTGGCTTGTTCCCGGAGTGGGAATTAATGTCGAAGATTATGAGCCTAAAGATTTTAACAGAGAATTAAAGCGTAAAACTATGAGATTATCTGAAAACGATATTGCTATTATTTCCGCAGGTGATCTTATTGAACGTAAGAACTATAAAGTATCATTAGAAGCAATTGCAAAGGCTAATGATACGAGAATACATTATTATATCTGTGGCAAAGGTTCATTGCATAAAGAGTTAGAGGATTATGCAAGAAATCTTAACATTAGATCACAAGTTCATTTTTTGGGATTTAGATCAGATGTAAAAGAATTGATGTGGGCATCTGATATCTTTCTTTTCACAACGCTTCAAGAAGGTCTTCCAAGATCATTATCTGAAGCCATGGCAAGTGGTCTACCCTGTGTAGCATCCGAAATTCGTGGTAATACAGATCTTTTACAGGATCAAATAAGCGGATTTCTTAACAAGTCTACTGATTCAACAAGTTTTGGTAAAAGCATAAAAGTTCTAGCAAAAGATGAAAGATTAAGATCGCAAATGGCACGATTAAGTAAGGAAAGAATTCAAGATTTTAGCTTGCTAACAGTAATAAAAAAAATCACAGAAATATACAGATTTGAATTTTATTGATCAACTATAAGGATGACAAAAATAAATGAATAATGATAATATAATCAAAGAAAAAAAAATTACGTCAGCTGAAAAGTATATTTCTATTCTTGCAGGATTAGGTTTTTATGTTAAACAATTCTATATTTCACGCTCTGGATCTTTACAAATTTCGGATATAATTCTTATGACTGCAGCTATCATGTCGATATTAACTTACGGAATACATATACAATATAGAGATGGTAAATTTGCAATCTTTATATTTTTCACTGTAATAATAAACGGATTGTATTATACTATTTATCAAGATAATAGACTTATTCTGTCAATTCTTTTTATGATCTATAATGGCATTGCTGTTCTTTCCATTTTTCGTCCAATGCTAGAAAGTGTAATATTTTTGAATTCTGTCCAAAAAGCTTGTAAATATGTGTTGATCTCGCAACTGCTGTTCATTATTACGGGTATTGGAAAATGGGTGTATCGTGGAACGAGATATGTTGGGACATTTAACGATCCAAATCAATACGGTTTCTATATATTAACCTGTTTTTTTTGTATATACATAATATCTATAATAAAGAATGAAAAGCTTCATTTGTTTTGGATTATTCTTCCTGCAATAGACATAATTCCTTCAGCTTCAACGGGGATGATTTCTACATATTTAATATTTTTATTAGGATATATAGTTAATCTAGTATTTTTTGAAAACGAATTCAAGAAAAAGGATGCAATCGTCACTTTTTTGTTGTTGATTTCTATTCTTATGATTGCTGTCTTCAAAGAAGAAATACTCTCAATTCTTGAAAGAATAAATATATTTGGAATTAAAAGGATAATTCATCGATTTCAACGAAGTTCATCATCAGGAGGCTTGGGAGCGGAGTTTTTAGAGGATCGAGGTCTTGTAAGACTAATTAAAATGCCGAGTTATTTTTTATACGGTTCTGGTGAGGGCGCTTGGTTCAGGTTTAAGTCCATATCTAACGAAGGATACGAATTGCATAGTACAATTCTAGCATTACCCTATTATTATGGCATTATTCCATTTGTTATAATAGTTAAATGGGTTTATTCAAACATAAGAAATGTTAGGATGTCAGTATTGTTTGTTTATGTTGCTCTATTTTTAGAAGCATTGACACTTATTAATCATAGGCAACCAATTTTTTGGTTTTTAATTGTCTTGGCAAGTCATGGTGTGTTAAAAAACGTTCAATTTGATCAAATCAATAACAAAATGAAAGTGAAGGAAGAATAATAATGGAATTAACAATTAAGGAATTGCAGCAATATGGGAACGATATGCTTCGTACAGTTTCTGAAATATGTGAGCGTAACAATATCACTTGGTTTATGGCGTATGGATCAGCTTTAGGAGCAATTAGACACCAAGGTCCGATTCCATGGGATTATGATATAGATATTTATGTTCCTGAGCCAGAAATAAAACGCTTTTTAAAAATAATGAATGATCAATTGCCCCAAAAATATTGGATTGATTTTAGAAAAAATAATAAATATCCTAGAAGCTTTCCTAGAATCGGATTATCAGGATATGAAACTGAAATTCTTCATATTGATGTTTATCGTCTTGGAGGATTACCATATGACATGAAAGAATATAAAAAATTCGTTAGATACTCTCGTTTTCTATTTGTTATGTGGAAATCTAGATCAGTCGATATTGATACATATTACAAAAAAAAGAAGAAAAGACTATATATTTCAAAAGCAGTAAAAATACTCACATTTTTCATTCCGACTAGTTGGATATTGAAAGAACTTGATAAGCAAGCGGGGAAGATACCTTTTGAAGAAGCAAAAATTGTAGCTTCCCCACTTACGACATTCGGTCGAAATCGAATGATAGATAAACATATTTTTGATAAGTCAATTCTTGTAAAGTATTGTGATTTTAATGTTAGAGTTCCATTAAAATATGAACAGTACCTTGAAACTGTCTTTGATAACTGGAAACAGTTGCCTCCAGAAGAGAACAGAAATAGTATGATGTTAAAAAAGTATGATATAAAGGAATTGTTATGCTAATTCCGAAGAAAAAATACAGGAGAATGATTTATGCTAAATTTCACAGTAGGTCCCGTAATGTGCAGCGATGAGGTCTGCACAGTAGGTGGAGAACAAGTACCATATTTTCGCACACCCGAATTCTCGCAGCTGATGTTTGAAAATGAACAACTCATGCTGAAATTCGCAAAAGCACCCACAAATTCCAGAGTTGCTTTTATGACAAACTCTTCCACGGGATCAATGGAAGCGGTCGTTATGAACTGCTTCACGGAAGAGGATAAAGTCCTCGTTATTGACGGCGGCAGTTTCGGTCATAGATTTGTACAGCTTTGTGAGATCCATGATGTCACGCATGATGTACTTCATCTTGAACACGGACAGAAGCTTACAAAGGAACATCTTTATGAATATGATGCAAAGGGATATACCGGACTTTTGGTAAATATTGATGAGACCTCGACAGGCGTTCTATATGATTCCGAGATGCTCGGTGAGTTCTGTAAAAAAAATAATATGTTCTATGTCTGCGACTGTGTTTCGGCTTTTCTTGCCGATCCTTTTGATATGGCTCACTGCGGCGCAGATGTGATGATAACAGGTTCGCAGAAGGTTCTTGCCTGCCCTCCGGGTGTGTCAATGATCGTACTTGCGCCCCGAGCGGTTGACAGAGTGACCAATGCAAAAGTAAAGTCGATGTACTTCGACCTTGCCGATGTTCTGAAAAATATGGAGCGCGGACAGACGCCGTTCACACCTGCCGTTGGTATTCTTCGTCAAATAAATACCAGACTGAAAGAGATCGAAGCAGCAGGCGGTGCTGATGCCGAGATTGCTCGTGTTGCGGCACAGGCGCAGGATTTCAGAGATAAGATCAAGGAGCTTCCTTTTGAATTTGTTTCTGAATCACCTGCAAACGGAGTAACTCCCGTTCATCCGATAAATGCAGATGCTTATGAGATATTTATGGAATTGAAAAATAATTACGGAATATGGATTTGTCCCAATGGCGGAGATATGAAAAGCACTATATTTAGGGTTGGTCATATCGGTTATCTAACACATGATGACAATACAACGCTGATAAATGCTTTAAAGGATATGCAAAGTAAAGGAAAACTATAATTACGGAGAAAACTATGGTTAAAGTAATTACATACGGCACATATGATATGCTCCATTACGGACACATCAGATTACTTGAAAGAGCAAAGGCTCTCGGGGATTATCTGATAGTTGGTATTACTTCTGATGGTTATGATCAGACTAGAGGGAAAATTAATCTTCAACAGTCACTCATGGAAAGAGTGGAAGCTGTTAAAGCTACGGGTATAGCTGATGAAATCATTATCGAAGAATATGAAGGACAGAAGATAGATGATATTCGTAGGCATAATGTGGATATATTTACTGTCGGTTCTGACTGGGTAGGATATTTTGATTATCTTAACGAATATTGTAAAGTGATTTATCTACCAAGAACAGAGGGTGTTTCAAGTTCCGAGATAAGAGCTGAGAAAAGAAAACTGGTCATCGGAACGATAGGTAATGGTATCCTCAGCAAAAAGTTCATACATGAGATGCAGTATGTAAACGGCGTGGAATATAAAAAATGTGAGGATTCTCTTGACAGCGTTGATGCGGTCTATGTGGCTTCACATCCGAGAAACCATTATCAAGATGTTAAACGTGCTTTGGAAGCCGGCAAACACGTTATATGCGAATCTCCTATTACGCTCGATGTTAATCAATATAAAGAACTTACAGCACTTGCAAGGGAGAAACAGCTAATTCTCACAGATGCAATTAAAACTGCGTATTCGACAGCATATTCAAGACTTCTTGTTCTCGCAAAGAGCGGAAAGATCGGAGATATCATTTCAGTGGATTCGGTATGTACAAGCCTTATCGACGGTGCGGGTGAAGAATCAGCTGATCTGTCAAGGAAGCAAAACAGTATATGTGCTTGGGGACCGACTGCGATGCTGCCTATATTCCAGCTTCTTGGAACAGAATACAAATCAAAAACTATTGTCAGCAAGATCATAAACGAAGAATTGAAATATGACGGTTTCACAAAAATTGATTTTATATATGATAATGCCGTTGCTTCAGCAAAAATAGCTAAAGCTGCAAAATCTGAGGGTGAGCTGATCATCGCAGGAACTAAGGGATATATCTATGTACCCGCACCTTGGTGGAAAACAGATTATTTTGAAGTTCGTTTTGAAAATGCAACTGAAAATAAGAGATATTTTTATCAGCTTGACGGTGAGGGTATCAGATATGAGATAGTTGCCTTTGCTAAGGCAGTTGAGAGCAAGGTTGATAATTTCTATATCAATGATAAAACATCTAACGAGATAATCAAAATCATTGATAGCTTTTGTAAAGGCGAGATTATAAAGATTTAGGTTGGTGTAAAATGAGTAAAGCCAAAGAGTTAAGCCCGGAACAATTCAGAAAAATGCAGATTGTTGAATTGGATATGCTTGTGGAGTTCGATAGAGTATGTCGCGAAAACAAAATAAGATACGTTCTCTTTGGTGGAAGTCTTCTTGGTGCTGTTCGTCATAAAGGGTATATTCCATGGGATGATGATGCTGATATCGGTATGTTGAGACAAGACTATGAGAAATTCAAAAAACATATAAAGGAGCTGAATCCCGAGATATGTTACTTTCAGGATCATGATACTGATCCTGAATACAGATGGGGATATGGAAAAATACGTAGGACTGGAACAAAATATATCCGTGTTGGGCAGGAGCATCTGAAATGTAAAACAGGTATTTTTGTTGATGTCTTTCCAATGGATGATATTCCCAAAAGCATAATCGGACAGATACTCCAGGATCGACATTGTTATTGCTTACGAAAGATTCTTTGGTCTGAAGTTGCGAGAGTAAACACAAAAGGTTTATGGAAGGTATGGTTTACCTTACTATCGAAGATACCAGTATCATTTGTTTTTTCACAATATAAGGTTTATGAGAATAATAGTAGGAATAGAACTCCAAACAGAGTGCGATGCCTGTCTTTCCCGGCAACAGGTACGCTATACAAGAAAAACCCGTTGAATGAAAGATACGGAATGCCCAAATCGTGGTTTACTAACCGGTGCCTATTTACTTTTGAAGGTAAAGAACTGTATAGTTCAAAAGATTATGATACGGTTTTAAAATACATTTACGGAGACTATATGGTCTTGCCCGATGAAAAAGGCAGAGAACAGCATTCTCCGTTTTCAGAGATAAAGTTTCCAGATGAATGAGGTCACAAGATATGATCGTAAAATGTAATAAAGCAGATGAAGATGTTATTTTTTCGTACATTGGAGACAATTACCCATCATGTCTCTATCTATACCTAAATCTGAAAAAATATGGAATTGAATCTGAGAAAATCACAGTTTACATACAAGAGAAGAATAATTGTATTACATCTGTATTATTGAAGTATTACTCTTGTATCCATGTTTTTTCTACACAAAATGATTTTGATGCAGAAGAATTAGGTCATTTTATTGAAACTGGTAAATTCAGCATGGTATATTGCACTACGAAAACAGCTGACATTGTTTATCTCGCACTACATGATAAAATTCGATCAAAGTCGACAATTTCAAATGGGTGGGTTGCTCGAATAGATCAAGTTGACAAACAGCCAAAGGGTATAGCGATTAAGGCAGCTAAAGGTGATTTTGAACAAATAGTCCGTCTGATCTATGATGATGAAGATATAGGTAGATCATATAAATACGATGAACTTGAAAAGCAGCTAATTGAAAGAAATAGTTCGGGATATTCAAGAAATCTTGTAATAAAAGATAACGATTTGGTTATTGCACATGCCTGCACAAATGCCGAAATCAACAAAATAGCAGTAGTTGCTGAGCTCCTTGTTAGAAGTGATTATAGGCGTAAAGGATATGCTTCTGAGATATGGAGAGATTTATGTTGCAGGCTATTATCTGAGGGTAAGGAAGTATACTCATTCTATTATTCTTCGGAATCAAGGGCGTTACATAAAAAGATTGGATTCTACGAAATATGTGAGTGGGGCAAAATAGTTATTGGTGAAAATTGAAATAAAGGTGAGAAATATGGAGAATAATGATTTAAAAAAGATATGGGCTGTCGAGCTTGATCTGCTTGAAAAGCTTAAAGAAATATGTAAAAAATATGAACTGAATTACTGCGCATCATCAGGGACATTACTTGGTGCTGCAAGACATAAGGGATTTATTCCATGGGACGATGATATTGATGTATTTCTTATGTGGCCTGATTACAAAAAACTAATGGATGTTGCTGCTAATGAATGTAGCTATCCCTATTGTTTTCAAAGTATATATTCTGAAATAGATGCTATGCCATCAGCTTGTAGATTAAGAAGAAGTGATACTACAGGATTTACAATGTGGGAACACAATAATGTCAGACCAGAATATGATCGAGGAATATTTATTGATATTTTTCCATTATTTTATGTTCCCGATTCAGAAGAAGATAGAAAAAAGCAAAAAGAGTCCGTAATCTATTATTGGGAAGCAATTCGCGGATATGATGCTCTGAATCAAAAAAAACGCGGCGGATATGTTAATCCAGATTATGAAAGATGTATTCCAACATATATGCATTATTGTGAGTCTTTGGTTCAAAAAGAAGTTGATGTCGTGAAGATAAAGGAACAGTATCTCGAAGCGTGTGCATGGCCTGTAAAGTCAAAAGAAGTTGGAGCAACTTCCTCAAAATGTCATTTACCAAGTTTAATGTGGGAAACAGAATGGTATTCTGATTATGTAGAATTGCCATTTGAAAATACTACTATTGCCTGCCCAAAAGAATACGACTTAGTATTATCAAAACAGTATGGTGATTGGAGAACTCCTGTTAGAGGTGGAGCTAAACATGAAATGGCAGCAATAGATACCGATATTTCTTGGCAAGATTATCAAAAACAACATAGAACAACGAAAGAAGAATGAACTTTTGATGGATAACACTGTAGAAAATAAAATACTTAAGGGTACATTAGTAATTGTTTTAGTTGGATTATTGGCGAAATTTGCCTCATTTATAGCAGAAGCTATAATGGCCGCTTACCTAGGAACAACATATCAAAGCGACGCATACTATATGATTGCTAGTATTCAAACTGTCATCTATCCCATGATGAGCATTGGTATTTGGAAAGTATTTTTACCATTATATAAAGGACACTTAGCCAAGAAAGAATATGATACAGCTTACTCATTTACAAATAAAATACTAACTTTTTTTACTTTGGTATCAACAATTGTTGTGATTTTACTTATTATATTTGCACCTTTTGTTGTTTCAATTGTGGCTCCCGGTTTTGAAGGAGCAACTCGCACACTTTGTATCAAGTTGGTGCGCATATCTTCCCCTATGTATATATTTATTATTGCTTCATCTGTGTATGCCTCTACTCTACAATGCCACGGTAAATTTTTTGGCAGTCAGATAAGAGAGGTCGCATCTCATATTCCGACAATCATTGCAGCAATTGTATTTTATAAAACTTTTGGAATTAATGCAATGGCAATTGCATTAGTGATTGCTGGAATGTGTCGTTTGATTATAGAATTACCATTTGTTGATTGGGGATATAAATACAAACCAGACTATAAATTTAAATCAGATGAGTTTATATTGATGCTCAAGCGACTCCCTTCTGCACTTATTTCTGCTGGAGTTGCTCAATTGAATTCTTTGGTTGATAAAGCAATGGCCTCAACATTGCCAACTGGAACAGTATCAGGTTTAAATTATGGTCATAAGCTGACAAATGTTTTTAGCGGTCTTCTATCGTCCGCAATTTCTACTGCTATGTATCCACAGATGGTAGAATTAATATCTTTAAAAAAGAAAGACGCCTTGGGCAAACTTATCGTTAAAATCATAAATATTTTTTGTGTATTAATGGTGCCAGCTACTCTTGGTTGTGTTCTTTTTCGAACTGAGTTAGTATCAGCGGTATTTCAAAGAGGTGCGTTTGATGAAAGTAGTACAACCTTAACATCTAATATATTTGCTCTGTATTGTCTTAGTCTATTTTTTGTTGCTTGTAATACCGTTGTAAGCAATGTGTTTTATGGCAATGGTGATACGAAAACACCGATGTTTATTAGTTTAACAAACCTTGGAATAAATGTTGCATTAAATATCGTTCTGATTCATTTTCTCGGAGTTAATGGACTTGCACTTGCAACATCGCTTTCCTCAATCATTACTTTTTTTGTTAGAATAAATGCATCAAGAAAATATGTAAAGATTCGACGTAAAGAAATATTTATTACAAGTTTGAAAGTATCATTGGCATCACTGATCGCATGTATGATTCCGAGAATAATATTTTGGAATGTTGCTGTTAACAAATATTTGGTGCTAATTATCTCCGCCTTAATTGGTTGTATTTTATATTTAGGAATAATTAAAATATTGAAAGTAAATGAAATTAATGATCTAATTGCATTATTAAAGAAAAAAATCAATAAATATGAACATTGAATTCATTACTACTAACATGAACGAGTAATATAGAATAATTACACCAAAGAATTTATATTAGATTCAATGTTCAATGAATTATTATCAAAAAGACGAATTGGAGTTTATATGACAAAGAATGAATACAAGCAAAGTGCATACTACCTTATCTACCTCATAAAATGTGTGTTGAGCGATAAGATACCGTCAAAAACAATGCTCGACAAGATGAACTTGTCGAGCATTTTTGCAGTAGCTCATGAACATTCACTTACGGCAATGGCGGCTTACGCTCTTGAATCAGCTGGTATAGTTGATGAACGTTTCAAAGAAGCAAAAGGCAAGGCTGTTCGTAAAACTATTCTCTTTGAGGTAGAATGTTCGGCAGTGCTAGCAGAACTTGAGAAGGCAGGTATTTGGTATGTTCCATTGAAAGGTAACATAATCAAAGATTATTATCCAAAGTCAAGTATGCGAGAAATGGCAGACATTGACATTCTTTGTGATGAATATAGAATGTCAGATGTCAAAGAGTGTATGGAGTCACTTGGATTTATAACAAAAAGTTTTGAACATGACAATAATCAGGATGTATATCATAAACCTCCTGTGTGTAGTTTTGAAATGCATAAAAGTCTGCTTCATCCTAAATACGGAAGCACTCGTTATTACTATTATAAAAATATAAAGAAAAAGCTTATCAAAGATAATGATAATGGTTTTGGATATCATTTTAAAGATGAAGATTTCTACTTGTATTTTATAACACATGAATATAATCACTTTATAGAAACCGGCACAGGGATTAGATCTTTAGTTGATACATATATTATAATAAAGCGCTTTTATGATACTTTTGATAAAAAATTTTTAGATGTTGAATTTCAAAAGCTTGGGATAAGTGATTTTGAAAAGGCAAATCGATCTTTAACAATGAAACTATTTGATGGGGAGTATCTTACAGAGAAAGATAAAGCACTACTGAATAGATTTATTTTTTCGGGAACATATGGCACGTTTGAAGGAAGAATAATTAATGCTGATATTGATTCTGGAATAATTTCAAAGATCAAATATGCATATAATCGGATAAAACTACCAGAAGAATTACTTAAAGAGTATTATCCATTTTTTTATAAACATAAAATCTTAAGACCTTTATTCTATAGTAAGCGTTTAATTCATAAAGCTTTGTATGATTCAACAGCATTAAAAAGTGAAATCAGAGAATTGCTAAGATATAAGAGATAATTGGAATGTAAAATGAGGTGAATCACATGGCAGTGCAATTATTTGAACACAATCAAACTGCATATACTGCAGCAGTCTGTATGCTTTCCGAGCGTTGCAGAGCCGCCGTGATTCACCCCACCGGTACAGGCAAGTCTTTCATAGGTTTCAAGCTCTGCGAGGACAATCCCGACAAAACTATCTGTTGGCTCTCCACATCAAGATACATCTATCAGACACAGCTTGAAAACCTTGCTGAGACATCTGACGGCTATCAGCCTGAAAATGTAAAGTTCTATACTTATGCAAAGCTGATGAACGTATCAGAGGAAGAAATCGCCGAGATACAGCCAGATTACATAATTCTTGATGAGTTCCACCGTTGCGGTGCGGAGCTTTGGGGTGCAGGCGTAGATGCTGTTATGAGAGCATATCCCGATGTGCCTGTCCTCGGTTTGTCTGCGACTGCTATCCGTTATCTTGATAATCAACGTGATATGACGGACGAGCTGTTCGACGGAAATGTAGCAAGCGAGTTGACATTGGGCGAAGCTATTGTGCGTGGCATACTTGCACCGCCTAAATATGTCCTCTCGGTCTTTTCAATTCAGAAAGATTTGGAAAAATACGAACAGCGAGTACAAAAGGCACGGTACAAGTCAATGCGTGATGAAGCATCTGTTTATCTTGATGAGCTCCGCCGTTCCTTAGATCACGCCGAAAAGCTCGATGAGATGTTCGACAACATGGAAAACCGAACAGGAAAATACATCGTTTTCTGCGCTAATCGTGAACACATGGATGATATGATCGACAAGGCGAAGGAATGGTTTGCAATAATTGATGAAAAACCGCACATCTACAAGGCATATTCTAGTGACCCCGAAACAAGTAAGGCTTTTGCCGATTTTAAGGCAGATACAAGCAAGCACCTGAAATTATTATACTGCATCGATATGCTCAACGAGGGTGTTCACGTAGATGATATTTCGGGAGTTATTTTGCTGCGTCCGACGGTCTCGCCTATCATATTTATCGAGAGGTCAAGGAGTATTTTGAAGAAAACGACACCATGACCATTCCAGAAAAGTATTATGGAAAAAGCGGTTTCAGCCTGTCATTTTGGCTTGGCAAACAGCGCAGAGCGTATGTGAAAGGCGAGCAGACCGAAGAACAGATGCGCAAAATGGATGCTATCGGTTACCCGTTCAAGCCTAAAGTATCTCCCATAGCAGTTGTAAACCGTAAAAAGTGGCAGGCGAGGTATGAGATCGTAAAAGAATTCCTTGAACAACATAAGGGAGAAAAACTCGATCCCGAGGTCGAATACAAAGGCATAAAGATCATTGAATGGCTACGCCAGCAAAGGAACTTTATTCAAAACGGCGTTTTCGATGATGACAGAGTGGAGCTGTTCAACGCACTCGGCTGGCAGTCTGTGCTTGATAACCTTATCTCGCACTGGGATATCATGTATGAAGCCGCTGTCAAATTCTATTCCGAAAACGGTGCGGATGCCAAGATAGAAAAAGGAATCATAATTGACGGAACAGAACTATTCGACTGGATCTACTCGGAAAAGAAGATAGTAAATGGTAATTCCAAAGTCAAGCGAACCCAAGAACAGCTTGAAAAGCTGAAAGCTATCGGTATCGAACCTCAGATTACTGACAGATTTGAAAAGCAGTGGTTTGCACGATATGAAGAATTGAAAGCTTTCATTGAGGAACACGGCTGTCTGCCGATGACGAGAAAAGAGAAAGGTGCTGAGAACAGTACTGCTGTGTGGCTCAATTCACAAAAGAAAAAGTATCGGCAGGGTCAGCTGTCGGCAGAACGAGCAGATAAATTGCGAAAATTAGGAATTGAATTGTAAAAAGGAGCGTGAGATCATGGCGATGAATTTATACGAACACAACCAAACCGCATACGAAGCCGCAGTTCGTATGCTTTCCGAGCGTGGCAAAGCAGCCGTGATCCACCCCACCGGAACAGGTAAATCCTTCATTGGTTTCAAACTCTGTGAGGACAATCCCGAAAAAACTATCTGCTGGCTTTCTCCATCAAGATATATCTATCAGACTCAGCTTGAAAATCTTGCAGAGACTTCTAATGGCTATCAGCCCGAAAATGTCAAGTTCTATACATACGCCAAGCTAATGAACGTATCTGAGGAAGAGATAGTAGATATTCAGCCCGATTACATAATTCTCGATGAATTTCATAGGTGTGGTGCGGAGCTATGGGGCGCAGGTGTCGATGCTGTACTGAAAGCATATCCCGATGTGCCTGTGCTTGGGCTTTCGGCTACTGCTATACGCTATCTCGACAATCAGCGCGATATGACGGATGAGTAGTTTGACGGAAACGTAGCAAGTGAAATGACTTTGGGCGAGGCTATTGTGCGTGGTATACTTGCACCGCCGAAGTATATTCTCTCTATATTTTCATATCAACAGGATTCGCATAAGCGCCTTGAAAAGTACAGCGTTCAGCCTGTTGTGAAGCCCGAGCATATGCCCTCAAATCACCGTGAATATCTGAACTGCAATGCCGAAGAATTCAAAGCATGGGCTAAAACTGTCGGCACATCGACCGAGATAATTGTGAATTATTTTCTATCATCGGGCAGTGTTCCCGAACAGGGTTACAAAGCTTGTGTGAGTCTTACCAAACTCGGCAAGCGCTACGGAAGGAAGAAAGTCGAAGAAGCCTGTGAGCGTATGCTGACATTCTCGTCTTCACC
>ODAI010908651.1_pt1 | contig 19880 bp, 36 predicted proteins | sample 1539321 | NCBI WGS metagenome assembly ODAI01 (sample SAMN02144231, study PRJEB22623) | gut metagenome | biome: sheep rumen | host: Ovis aries | place: New Zealand
CGAGCTCCGCGTGCCGCTCTGCTTCCGAATCACGGAGTAATCAAAAACACATCCCCGGCCCACATTCAGGGCCGGGGTGTAATATGAGAGGAATTTTACATGAGTGTATTAGCAAGACTAAGAGGACTAAGAGGAAAATCACGGCTTGCCGTGGAAGATCTTGCGGAGAGAATTCAGGCGGAAGCAACCAGGCTTGCATGGAACACAAATATAGTTCCGAAAGGCTGGCGTGATATCTTTTCAAAACCGATCTGTTCACTTACGGTAAAGCTGATTCATCATATTCAGGAGGCAAACAGCATTCGCTGCTATACGGATGAAAAAGTGGATCAGAGAAAAGAAGAAGTAAGCAGAGCGTGCATGGTTCTCCGTGATATGTACGATCTCATAAATTACATAGCAACCACACTTCCGGTAGACTGGAACCGGTTCGATACGCTTCTGAATCTTATGCTTGAGGAAGAACAGAAGCTTAAAAACTGGAAAGAATCTATCAAGAAGATAGAACCAAAGAAAGAAGAGAGTAGAGCCTCTCCTGAGTAATAGTTTTATGGTTATTTGCTGAATATTCGTGCTCCGGGCCAACTGGTGGCTGTTGTCCGTTACGAGTGGCAACTCGACCAATGCCTGCAATGTCAACAACAACGGCAATGCCAACAACAACAACGCTTCCAACGAGCTCCGCGTGCCGCTCTGATTCACTGCCTAAAAGATTCGACAAAGTAAGCCGCTAAAAGCAGAAATCTATATCTGGCAGAGGAAGGAGCAGATAACCATCACTGAATAGTGTAAATAACCTCGGCCCTGTCCGCCCATGACAGGGAGATCTTGCTTGATATGGACGGGTGTACGCTGCTTGCATGGTGCGTGGTTTGCACTTATCCACGCATTTCATACCCGAGCCATTATGCAGTTAGGTTATTAAGTGCAAATACTGTACAAGGAGGAATTGGGCTTTCTATTAATGACAAGCGAAGAAAGACACGCCGCCAGAGACAAGCGGCGAAGAGCCAAGAGGGCCGAGAAGCGGGTGGCCAAGCTATCAGAATTTGATAACTTTGAGAAGGTATCAGATTATAACTCCCTATACAGAGCATATCTGGATGCAAGGAAGGGAGTGAGATGGAAGACCTCAGTGCAGCGGTACGGATTGGATCTGAGTAAAAATCTGTGTATTTTACACAACAAATTGATCAAGGGTGAAGATGTGAGGAAGGGCTTCATACCCTTTGATCTAATGGAGAGAGGCAAGCTGAGGCACATCCAGAGTGTGCATTTCAGTGAGCGGATCCCACAGAAATCTCTTTCACAAAATGCTCTGGTGCCGGTGTTGGGCAATAGCCTGATATATGACAATGGAGCATCAAGGAAGGGAATGGGCATCAGCCATGCAATAAACAGAACCACAAGACATCTGAGGGAGTATTTCAGAAAGTATGGGAATGATGGATATATCTTGCAGATAGATCTCAAAGATTATTTTGCAAGCATCCCGCATGAACCACTGAAGGAGATGCTCCGGGAGAAGTTTCATGAAGAGCAGATCCTGAAGCTCACATACAGCTTCATTGATGCCTTTGCAGAGGACAAGATGGCCAGGGCAAAGAAAGAGGGCACGATCCTCACCAGAGAGGAGTGTGCTGTGGGCCTGGGGTTAGGAAGTGAGATCTGCCAGATTTGCGCAGTGGCATATCCTGACCGGATAGATCACTACATCAAGGAGCGGGCCAGATGCAGATGGTACGCCAGATATAATGATGATAGTTATGTGATCCATCACTCCAAGGAATTTCTGAAGGAGCTCCTGGATAAGATCCGGGAGATGTACAAGGAAATGGGCATCAGGCTCAATGAGAAGAAAACCAAGATAGTTAAGCTCAGCAGAGGCTTCACCTTCCTCAAAACAAAGTTTATTTTGACGAAAACCGGCAAGGTGATCAAACGCCTTTGCCACAAGAGTGTGGTGATAATGAGAAGAAAGCTGAAGAGCTTTGCAAAGTTTGTGCAGGCAGGAGCCATGACAATCAAGCAGGCTTTTGATGCCTTCCAATCATGGGTGGGATATGCAATGCATAAGAACGCCAACACCACAGTGAGAAACATGAAACGGCTTTTTATTAAGCTATTCGGAAAACAAGGAGGAATATGCCATGTCTGAAACAACGAGAACCAGAGAAGAGATTGAGAGCGAGATCAGAGGCCTTGAACAGCTCATGAAGAGCCATGACTACATAGGCACCAAGATTGCAATGGGAAGAGCCACCAGGGAGGAGTATGCGGAGCAGATTGCGCAGTCTGAAGAATGGGCTCAGAGGGTAGACGAACTCAGAAAAGAGCTGGACGAACTTGAAGGATAAGTTTGAATGCCGGCACAAAGCCATAGAATATTGCAAAAGAAGTTTTGAAAAGTGCAACACAGCATGCAAAGAATATGGAAAATGTGGAGAATGCAAAAATTATCACATTCCATATTCACAGTATCCATGCAGAAGCTGCACTTTTCTTAATGTTAGGAGGAGAAATGGACAAGTATCAGATAATTGATATCTCGGACTGTCAGTCAAAGGTGGACCCCAAGAAGCTGAATGCAGACGGAGTAATTCTAAGGATAGGTTATACCGGGTACGGATCAAACAGACCGGCGCTCGATACAAAGTTCGAGGAACACTATAAAGCGTATCACGATGCAGGAATTCCGATAGGCATCTACTATTTCACACTCGCGCAGAGTAATGAAATGGTGAATATGGAGACGGACTGGGTAATTGTACAGATAAAGAATAAGGTTATCGAGCTTCCGATATGGGTTGATTGCGAGGGTCAGTCGCATTCAGCGGGATGGACAAATCTAAACGATAAAGTGAGATCCGAGCTGATGGCAAAGTGGTGTGACAATATGCAGGCAAATGGGTATTACTGCGGAATATACGCATCAAAGAGTTGGTTTACATCCAAATTATACAAGAGCATTGTGGGCAAGTATGACAAATGGGTGGCGCAGTACTACGATCGCTGCACATATGCCGAACCATACGGAATGTGGCAATATACATCATCCGAGAACGCCATTTCTCACGGAATAATGAGCGCTGAGAACAAAGTGGATGCATCATGGGCATACAGGGATTATAAAACGCTCATCAGAGATGCAGGGCTTAATCACTTAGATAGTAAAATCCCGGGCGCGGAAGGAGGCAAGATACCTATGAGCAATTATACTTATTTCGAGGTACTCGACGGAGTGGCAAAATACTCAAAGAAGCGGCACGGAGATTGCTTCTTCACAATAGATGGAAGGGCAAGCAATTTCCAGATCAAAGAATTCGCTTGCAGAGATGGCTCAGACGAGATCCTTATCGATGGAGAACTTGTACGCAGACTGCAGGATCTGAGAGATAAGTTCGGGGTTACAACCATCAATTCAGCATATAGGACCCCGGCATGGAATGCAAAAGTAGGCGGAGCTCCTGCCTCTCAGCACGTTCAGGGTAGGGCTTCAGATACCGTATGCAAAGGAACATCACCTCTTGAGGTAGCAATGACTGCGGAGGCATGGGGCATGGGAGGAATAGGGCTGTACTCATCCTTCACGCATATCGATACCAGATCCGGAAAAGCAAGATGGGATAACAGAAGCGGAAAAGAAGTAGGAGTTTCAACATTCTTCAAAACCATAAGGTTTGGTTCAGTCGGTGAATATGTCCGCATAGCACAAAGAAAGCTTGGAATAAAAGACGATGGGGCATTTGGAAATCAGACCAAGAAAAAGACGATCGAATTTCAGAGATTGCATGGTTTAGTGCAGGACGGAATCATCGGATCAAAAACCTGGACAGAACTTATGAGGTAAGCGAAATGGAGAAAATAAGAATCGTGGCAAGTTGGCTAGCAGTAATAGGAGTTCCGAGTATATTCACCATGATTGTCGGAATGATTGTAGCAATTAGAAAATCTGTAAAACATATTGATATCTTACAGAAGGCACAGAAGGCGCAGATGAGATCCCAGCTCCTAAAACAGTATGACGAATACATAAGGCAGGGATATATCGAGCAGATCTATCTGGATGACTGGATGAATCAATATAAAGCGTATCATTTTCTCGTAGGAGATAATGAAGTTCTTGAGGTAAAGAAGAGAACGCTTTTAGAGCTGCCAAACAGACCGGACGAACAAGAGGCTGATATATGAACAAACAAAAGAAAAGAAAGATAGACAGTTATATGAAGCTTTTAATTACCTGCGTGATCATCCACGGAATGATCTGTATAACGGCTTCATATGTCCTTACATTTCTGGGACATGATTATGCGCTTGAATCCTTATCACAGACTATGGCATCTGAAATTGTTGCCCCGGTTGTAACATACGGATTCACAAAGCTTATTGAAAATGTATTCAAATATAATGATTTTCCGGGAATAAAAAAGAACAATGGAGGTGAAGAAGAATGACAGTACCCATCTTTTTAGGGCTCCTTGCGGCATTCGGAGTTCTTACATCCTATATAACAGAAGCGGTCAAAAAGACCTTAAAGGGGAAGACCTATTCAGCAAATCTTATCGTATTAGCAGTGAGTCTGGTAATCGGTTCAGGAGGAACAGCTGTATTTTACATCATAAAACACATGGCCTTTAACACTACGAACATACTTTACATGATTCTGATGGCAGCAGCCGTGTGGCTGGTGGCCATGCTGGGATATGATAAGGTAATGCAGCTTATAGCACAACTATCCAAGATAGGAAAGGATAAACCATGAGCAAAAAAAATAAGGAAGAGAAAGCAATCGCAAACGAAAATACCCGGGAGTATTACAACATCATGTTGGGGCGTTTTTCAAAGAATACCCCCGAGTATGCAAATAAGAGACGGGATGAGGCGGCAGGCCTCATCAATGAGGTACACGTTCTGGAGGATAAGTACCTTGAAGTGATAGCAGGCCCGTTTGACAAGGAGACAGCCGATGATAATCTGAATAAGCTTATTGAAAACGGCATGATGGGTTGCATCAATCCAGCTTAAAACTTAAGCCACAGAGCCGACTATCAAAACAAACATATAGCGATCAGGAACAAATAGAATGTTCGGATACAGCCCCCGGTCCCTCACTCTAACAAATGTATCCGAACCCTCAAGGGTTCCCGGAACATCAATGCATTCATGGTGGTTATTGTCTGTGTAGTTATAGGCAATAACCACTTTGTCGTTATAGACATAAACAGAATGAACGAATGAATCAAGGAGCCTCTGTCTGAAGGCTTCATCTTTTATATCTCCATTTCGGAACATTTCAAGCCAATAGACAATATGATCCTTTTCGATAATAGGCTTTTTAATTCTTTCTTTAGCTATTTCCTCTTTTAAGCTCTCATTTTGACTCTCAAGCTCTTCAAGGCGCTTTCTGGTAGTAGGAGTGCTTATTCCTGATTCGATGGCCTTAATGAGGTTATTGAGGCGCTTCTCGTTGTCCTTAAGGGTTGCCTTGAGCTGATCCAAGATAACATTTACAGTATGCTTTTTGTTAATTTCCACTATTTTATCCGCGATTCTATCGATAATTTCATCCTGCAGGACATCTTCAATAGTATGCATGATAACAAAATCCTCAAGGGCTTCCTTGCGGATTGTTTTAAGGCAGCAGTCTTTTGAACCACCCTTCTTTTTCCGGGTACTGCACTTGTAATACAGATATTTCTGCTTCAGCTTCCCGTAACCGGATTCACCAATGAGCATGCCACCACATTCACCGCAGTACGCCTTAAGGGAAAGAAGGTAGCGCTCAGGGGCTTTATATACCGCCGATGAATTAGGACGGTGTATGAGCTTATCCTGCACATCCTTCCAGAGCTCATCTGAAATAATTGCCGGGATCGGAATATCGATGCCATCATACTGACACTTTCCAATATATTTTTCATTTCTCACCATCGAATAGATTCCATTCTTAGTGATCGGACCGCCCTTCCGGTTCGTTACCCCCATCTTATTCAGCTCCTGAATGATCTGGGTAGCAGTTTTCCTTTTTGCGTAATTCTCAAAGACATATCTTACAACCCAGGATTCTTTCTCATTCTCCTCATATTTCTTTTCAGAGTTTATTTTGTATCCGTATGCAGCCATTCCGGAGACAGCAAGACCTTTCAGCGCTGATTCACGCTGACCTCTTTTGACCTTTTGGCGAAGATCTGCAATATAATATTCTGCAAGGCCTTCCATTAGAGATTCAAGGATAATGCCTTCCGGTCCGTCCGGGATAGCTTCTTTTGCATAGAGGAGCTTTACACCGTGCTTCTTCAGTTTTATCTTATTGAGGGCTATTTCCTCCCGATCACGCCCGAAACGGTCGATCTTCCATACAATGATAGCTTCAAACTGTCCCTTTTCGGAATCCCGAAGCATACGGTTAAATTCCACGCGCTTTTCGAAATCGGTTCCTGAGATATGCCGATCCGCATAGACCCGGAGAACCTTTATACCGTTTTCCTTGGCATAGGCTTCACAGTCTCGGACCTGTCCCTCTATACTTTGCTCGGTTTGTCTGGGCCCCGGAGAATACCGGGCATATATTACGGCATTCATAGAATAAAAAGATCTCCTTTACATTTTAAGCGCCGGAGATTAGAATAATGGTAGTTGACAAAATCGGTCTCCGGTTTATTACTCTGGAATTGTTGCATTGCAAGGGTTCCGGAGTATTTTTTATTTGGATATATTCTTTATTTGAGCCCATCCGCTCGGAAATCCCATATATTTAAGCAGCTGAGCCTCAGTAATGCAGTTGGTTTCGCGCTTTAAATTACAGATCAACACAGATAACTCATCTATAAAAATATTATATTCAGAGGGATCAAGAAGATATTTAAATACAATAACTATGGCGAATAAGTCACTTTTCCCTTGAATATACTGACCGTTACGGATTTTAAGATTTAATGAGCGATGGATTGACGTATCATCAATTGAACCCTTTCGATATTTGTAATCAAATAGCCTTTCATTATGAGCACAGACATTACGAAAACGGGAAAGGATATTGATCATACCGTCCATCTGTGTATCATTAACATATTCAAATTCTTTGCTGATTTTCTGCTTTATAGGCTGTTGTAAAAAACTATACATCTTTGAAACCGTACCTATTGTAAGCGCCTTTATTAAAACCCATAAGGGAACATTCCCATATGTATTTTTCTGATACTGTATATAGTTATACTCCCCTGGTTTACTGATGAGTTCGGAAAGGCGGGATACAAGCGAGTTTACATCTCTCATTGTGGAAGAGGTATAGGAATAATTGTTCACGTTCAAGTATTCCTGTTGATCATCTCCATACGATTCACAAAAAGCATAAGACATAAGGGATTTAATATGATTTTCGATAGTCAATATGTTTTTCAGAAATAAAGCACGCAACTCCATATCATACTTATAAAGAGCGTAAATATCCAGAATATCAACGTGTTTTTTATAAAGACCATCTTTCCCCTTAAAAGGTCGTTTGTATCCGGAAATAAGTCCGAAATAGCTGTTTCGCTTTAATAACGAGATAGCGAGATCGTGATCTTTAATTTCCAATTGTTTGGATTTTAATAGAGATAATTGTTGCTCATAAGTAGTATATGGTTTTTCAGACATAAAAATCCTCCTAAAAAGAATAGGAGACCCCCGCAGGAGCCTCCCAAGGTCGCGGGCCTCTCAGGTATCCGCAACACGGTCACTGCACTCAATCTACAATATTTTGTACTTTATGTCAAGATTTTATGTAAACATATTTGAACATTTTTGTATATTTTTTAATATATTACAACAAGTATAAACCAAATAACATTATGCCATCGCCTTACTATCCGATACTTTTTTATATTTAGGAAGATCCACAAGATCGGAAACATAAGCAATAGCCTTTTGCTGGCCTTCAGAGTTAAGCTGTCTAAAGGATTCAAGGAGCTGGGCTTCATATCCGGAAGGGGCAGCAGGCATAGAGTTTTGATCATGCTCATCAACAAGATCCGAACGCCTCACTCCAAAGTACCGGGCTAAAATATCCACCTTATCCATCCTGGGCAATCTTGTACCATTAACCCAGGTTGAAACAGCAGACTTATTAAATCCAAGATCATTAATAATATTTATCTGAGTCTTTCCGTATAACTGCATATAATAACGCAGATTCTCTGAAAAAATTCGCTGATATCTTTCTTCGGACATAGCAATCACCTCTCTTCCTATAACATATGATATAACAGAAAGTGGAGAAAAACAAACAAAATGAGTAAAAAGTTTACAAAAAGTATTGACATCTACAAAAAGTAGATTTAATATGTAAAACAGAAAGGAGGTCAACACCTTATGAACGACAGAGAAGAATTTCAGATCAGCCTTGCAGCCGCAAGAGTAAATGCAGACTTAACCCAGGACGAAGCAGCTAAGAAAATCGGGGTTACAAGGCAAACTATAATGAACTGGGAAAAAGGAAAGATAGTCCCTCGTATTCCGCAGCTCGATATGCTTGCTAGGGTTTATGGAATAAAGAAGGATTATATTTTTTTGCCTTGCAACTCTACAAAAAGTAAACTTCCATGTTAGTCGTAGACTAACATAAGTAAATACATATTGACATATGTATTTAAATCATCCTGAACAACGGAAGAAAGGAGAATGCCATGAAGGTGAATTATAAAGAAGGCACACTGGAAGAGAAGCTGACGGTGGATATAGCCGGATTACAGAAGATCCTGTCTGTTGGGAAGCCATCTGCGGAGAAAGTAGCCCGTGCAGCAGGCGCTGTTATCTGGATAGGGAAGCGCAAACTCTACCGCGTGGACCGCATCAGAGAGTACCTCAATACTTTATGAATGATTTTAGCAAAGGAGACCGGCAATATGGGAAAGATCAATGCAGAGAGCATACCGGACTTAACTATATATCTTATTGCTTCAAGCCTTGAAAAAACCATATTGGACTATTTCAAGGATCCGGTACATGTAAAAGAGTACAAAAAGTGGAAAAAAGAAAGAAAAACGGAAGTTGCACCGGTGCAACAGGAAGGAGTTATCGAAAATGCGATCTGATATTTCTTATGAGGATTCAAGAACAAGATTAAGTTATTGGCTGCCGATCTCGGTAGTACTGGGCGCATGCCTCCTGGCAATTATCTGCCTCGGGGTACATGCAGCGCAGCTCCCCGAGACCTTTGAGTCTTATCCGGAACTGACGGCCGAACCGATTCCTGAGGAGTATATGCCGAAGGTAGAGGAAGCCATTGAGGAAGAAGTCAAAGAAGAGCTGCCGGTTGTAAGCGAACCTGTCATGACAGATCGGGATTATATGGCAGCAGTCGTAATGAGCGAGTCCAGAGGAGAAAAATTCCATGGGAAAGTAGCGGTAGCGGTTGTTGTCTTGAATCGCGCCGACTGGTGGAAAAAAAGCATAGCTGAGGTAGTTACAGAGCAAGGTCAGTTTGTTTATCCCTACGTAGGATCTATATATAAGTCAGCTTATGAGGCGGTAGACATGGCATATATTGTCCGGGATATGTACCCAAAAAACATGATCTACTTTAATGCCGGAGATAAGGCTGAAAACGGAGAGTATTACGACAAAATCGGAAATCATGTATTTGCGACGGACGGAGAGCCTGAATTTGATATTGAGACTCTCGGCTGTAAAGACTAAAAAAATCAAGCCTTGTTAGCAGCAAGACTTGATTTTGGGAATGGTTAAAAACCTTTTATGTTTGAACATATAAAGTATACCATTTCCACGCGCAAAAGTCAAGAAAAATCAAGGGTTTCGCGCATTTTTTAATGGCTCATTAGGATATTAAACTTAGGGGATGGTGTACTGAAAAATGTATATAAGAAATGAATATGACCTCGGAAAGGTAATTCAGGTTGAACATTACTTTCCGGGTAACTATGGAGCGCCCGGAAAAAAGAGAGAACCCAAAAGAAAAAGGACTCCCGAGGATATGGAGAGACAGAACCGGACGAACCGGGAGAAGAAAATCCAGAGATTGATGCTGGCAAACTTCAAAGAAGGAGACTGGCATCTGATCCTGAAGTATAAACCCGATGATCGACCGGAAAGTTATGAAGAGGCTCAGAGGATCCTTAAATCATTTTTGGACCGTCTGAGGAAGGAATATAAGAAAAAAGGTTATCAGCTGAAGTACATAGCCGTAACGGAGAGGGGAAAAAAGAAACAGATCCTGCACCACCATCTGGTTATCCAGGATATAAATACTCCGGAACTCAACACCACCAATTTGGTTAAAAAGTTATGGCCGGGGTTCAAAACCTTCATCGATCTGTATGAGGATGGGAATTTTGAAAACCTTGCACAGTACATCGTGAAGATCGAGACGAAGGAGGAGCAGGAGAGAGGCAAGGCCACATATTCAAGATCGAGGAATCTGATCATACCTAAGCCCAAAAGAAAAAAACTCAAGGGCAGAATATGGCCGGAAAGCCCAAAACCGAAAAAAGGATACTACATTCTCAAAGACTCCGTATATAACGGGATCAATCCGGTGACAATGTATCCTTATCAGCATTACTCCATGCAGAAGATAGATCCGGGAGGTGATTCAGGATGAATGTGAGGATCCTTATTGAAAGTACATGGCACGGAAGGGCGAAGAAAGACGGTGTGGCCATGTGGCTGATCGAGTACATGAGGGGAGATATTCCGGAGACACGCCAGGGATTCATCCATGCTCGGGACCAAACCGAAGCTGCAGGGTGCCTTATGGCTCTGATAAATGCCCTCACCGTCTTAAAGAAGCCCTGCAATATAGAAATAACGACTCAGTGCGAAAAGCTTCTGAATGTTCTAAGCAATCGATGGCATACCCAATGGAAAGAAAGAGGCTGGAAGACCTCAAAAGGAAAGACAGTGAAAGATGTTGATCTGTGGGAACTACTTATCGGGAAGATGGATCCGCATACATACACCATAGAGAGCGGACAACACGATTATCAGAAGATCATGCAGGCAGCAGTCGTAAAAGAATTTGAAGATTGGGAGAAAAAAGGTGGCTAAGAGCATTATTCAGAAACATACCGATCCTTTAAGCCGCGAATGTTATTTGTGCAGGGAAGAGGCTGATCGGATCGGGTACTACGGTGAGCTCCGGCATACGGGATTGCACAGGCATCACTTTATGCACGGATCTTACAAAAAGAAAGCCGAGCATTTCGGATTATGGGGATATGTGTGCGTAGAAAAACATCATGAATATGGTCCGGAAGCTCCTCATGCGAACAGTGAAGTAGACAAACACCTTCAGCAGGTCGCACAAAGGGCATTTGAAAAGAAGTATTCACATGAAATGTGGATGCAGGAATTTAAGAAAAATTATTTATAGGAGGATAAGCCAATGCTATTAACAAGAAAAGTCGCAGAAGACACAAGCTGGGGAAGAGTGAAAGACATGGTTCATTTTGACATTCTCAAGGTAGGGGATGAAATACATGACATGATAAGAGATATCCCCATGACATACCAGGTGGCAGAGATCACGGAGACGGAGGTTCATTTTGTCAGTAAGGAAGTATTCCCTGCAAAGGTAGCTTGGAATATGAACGGACGAACAAAGGGCGGATTTAAGGATTCAGATCTAAGAAGATTTCTTGAAGAAAAGCTCTGGGATCTTCTCCCTGATTCTATGAGAGATGTGATTTCCGAAAGGGAAGTGATCCAAATTATAGACGGAGAAGAAGAAAGATACAAGCTTAAGCTCTGGCTCCCTACGGAGTACGAAGTATTTGGAGAGGCATATTGGAATGAAGAAGCCGAAGGGCAGCAGTTTTCATTATTCAAGGATCCTGCAAACAGGGTTAAATGCATAGCCGGAGAGGAAGAGTATTGCCGGGCCTACTGGTGGCTGTTGTCCGTTACGAGTGGCTACTCGACCGATGCCTGCTATGTCGGCCGCAGCGGCTATGCCTACAACGACGGCGCTTCCAACGAGCTCCGCGTGCCGCTCTGCTTCACAATCATGAAATAATCGAAAAACAATCCCGGCCCGTACAGGGCCGGATGTGGAGGGAATGGCAAATGAACGAGTTTATGAATACATTTGCATCGTTATCTGAGGAACTTCCGTTAAGTCTTGTTATTATGCATGTCCATTCAGGGGTCTCAAGATGGAGGATCGAAATATTCGTAAAAGATATGGCAATGCATAACGGAGATACATGCACTATGGAAATCCTGCATGTAGAAGAGATTGAGTATCAGGAGGCATTCGAAAGGGCCACACAGGAATTAAACGGATACATAAGAAAAATGCAAAACAAGGAGGAAAGTTTATGTTTGAACAATTCGGAGAAATGAACTCATCAGCAGAAATAAATCTGCTGGCAGACAATCTGAAGAAAGAAAAGGATTTTGACAGCATAAGAAAGCTTGCAGCTGAAAACGGGATCGATCCGGACGATTGCGAAGATTTTATCGCCGGAGACAGTCCGGAGCTCTGTAATGTGCTGCAGGCAGCCATAGGAAAGCTCGATCTTGAAGCAAAGGAACTGGGCTGCAAGGAGCTTATGGCGGACTGGGTGGACTGGATCCGCGCGGCGTGTGCCACCAAAGACGCTGAAGGAGAGTACAGCTTTGCAGTGCAGGTAAGGAAGAAGGACAAGAGCCTTGCAGGAGCGCTGGGAGCAATCCTTAAGAAGTCGTGGGAAATCAAGTTCAAAGTGCCCGACAAGATCGTAAAGGCAGCAGGCGTAAGCGGAGCGAGAGTGGAGTTTGGCATCCCCGGAGTCGCAACGATGCACAAGATCATAAGTGATTATTACGGAGGGTAAAGATGGGAAAGCTGACTGACTGGGACTGGAAAGAAGCATACAAGAAGATTCCCGATCTTCCGGCCGACTTTCGGGAATATGCCCTTGATCTGTTCGACGGAGAACACATCCTTTATTATCACGGACGCGGAGTCAATCAGACGGTGATATGTCCTGTATGCAGAGAATCCACAAGATATAACAGTAGAACACAGATTTTTCCGAAATCCGGAGAAAGAGGGCTATGTATGGGCTGCGGCCGGAGTGGAATATACGCCCACGCCCTGAGGGTAACGAGACCGCATGTTAGGGAGGCTTATATATTCCTTGGCCAGAAATTTGGAGAAGATGGATTTATCTTAAGAGGCTTCAAGGCGATTCTGATAGAACGAAATCCTTTAAATATCAGGGATATGGAAGAAGAGCCCATGGAGCTGAGACTCATCGAATACCGAAGGCTTTTTATAACAAAAGAAGGCTATATGACACAGTTCAGTACACCAAGTTGGGAATGTATCCACAGGCCCGCGTCGGGTTATGGTATCTGCTATGTAGAGGAGGAAAGAAACAGCTGTTGGCAACCCACAACAGGTGACGATTATAAAAAGTATTATCTGTATTTATATCCGGGAATATACGAGGAAATGCAGGGGACTGCTGCCCAGTATTGTTGCATGGAAAAACTGTTCGGTAAGGATCCTGAGGCGGACATATCATTACCGGTCCCGAGATATACATATGGCGGACAGCAGAGCTTAACGGTATGGGAATATCTCTTAAGCTATGCAAAAGACAGAAAGCTTGAGATCCTTTTAAAATGCGGACTTGAAAACTTGGCAATAGAGAAGCTTGCAGGGAGCGCACTCCATTACAATCCGAAAGCAAAGAACCCGTGGGATTATTTAAAGGTCACTAAAGAGCGTTTCAAGTGGATGTGCGCCCATAATCCCGGAATGAGGATGTACGAGATCTGTAAAGAAGAAAGAAGGAATGGACTTAAGCTGGATGACGAAATCTGTGACGTTCTCGGGGCAGCAGGCTTAAATGTAGCGGAGCTTGAGTATTTCCTACGATTTATGAGTCCGAAGCAGCTCTCAAACAGACTATTTAAGTATACCGGGAAAAAAGAATACATGCGCAGCACTGCCATAACATACCGTGATTATCTGCATATGCGTGAAGACTTAGGCTATGATATGTCGAACACTATATATACCTATCCAAGGAATCTGCAGCGAGAACATGACAAGCTTGTTATCGAGCAGAACGAGCGAGCAGCTGAAAAGCGAAGAAAGGAAGTAGAATCAAAGTACAAAAAGATCCGCGAAAGATTCAAGGAGGCAGCAGTCGTGTATAGCTTTGAAGAGAAAGGTCTTCTGATCCGCCCTGCAAAGAACGCTACGGAGATAGTGAACGAGGGAAGAACGCTTCATCACTGCGTCGGCGGAGACAGGTATCTTAAAAGCCATGGAGACAGGAAGACCATAATATGCTTTTTAAGGCACAAAAAGACTCCGGCAATACCGTATATAACCGTAGAGGTCGAGCCGACGGGAAAGATAAGGCAGTGGTACGGAACACACGATACCAAGCCGGACGAAAAGAAGATAAACAGATTTCTAAAGGATTACTGCAACCAGTTAGATCTTAAGGCACTGGCCAAGGAAGCAAAAGTAAAGATCTGCGCCGCGGAACCGGTCGCAATATAGGAGGATATGATGGAAGAGCTTATATATCAGGGAACATATACAGAATTTAGGGATGAGCTCAAAGGAGAGCTCACCAGGACCGCCGAGAGCTTTGTAAAAATAGGCTATCTTTTAAAGGTGGCAAGGGACACAGACATCTTAAAGACCAGCGGTTACAAGGATCTTGAGGATTTTGCACGGGGAGAGTTTGACCTTGATAAGACTCAGGTATCAAGGTTTATTAGGATCAACGACCGTTTTTCCGTTGGCGGTAATTCAGAAAAGTTAATGACCGGCTATGCGGACTTTGGAGTCCGCAAGCTTGGTCTGATGCTCACACTTCCGGACGAGATCAACGAGGAACTCTCACCGGATTACACGGTAAGTGAGATAGAATCAATTAAGGAAACCTACGACGAAGAGCAAAAGGTTACACCTATTGATGACTACATGGAGCAGACAGAGGCAAAGGCAGAGAACAATAAAGCCGCAGAGATTGCCGAAAAAGATATTTTAACAGCTGTTCTCTACCAACTTGGTCTTGATGATCCTGTTATTTTCCGTCAGATGTATGAGTCAGAAGACCTTACTGGATCCACAGACCTGTTCAGCGTCCTTGCTCCCGGGGGAGAGTCAACACATAAGGTCAGAATAAAGGGAGTGGGTGCGCTCTTGATGGTTTGCACGGACAAGGATGTCACGATCACGAATATGAGAACGCTCAAGAAAGAGACTTATCTCTGGAACATTGTAAACAATCGTTTTTTGTTACAGTTTGAGCCCCAGTATAGTCCCGAAACTTATGACCAGGCATATAAAAAGCTTTACGGAGAAGACTGTCCGCTTGTGCCTGAATGGAAGAGGCAGGTAAATCTTGCAAAATCCGAAGTTGCACCGGTGCAACAGGAAGCGAAGCCGGAAAAGAAGCCTTCAAAGGTGGTTGACCATATAAAAAAGGAGTCCCCAAAAGAGACAAAAAAGGAACAGCCAAAAGAGCCGCAAAGCAAGGCAAAGCTTATCTCCAACGAGAATTTTGATAAAAATGAATCAAAAACTCCGCAAAGCGAAGCAATGCTTATCGAAAATCAATCAGAAACAGATGTTATCATACCCGTCGAGGGAGAAGTGATTGATGAAGCGGAAGAAATAACTGAAAGTGAGAAAACATCAGTATCCGAAGCTTCCAATATGGCAGCAGTCGTGCAAGAAGAGGCGGCAGGCATAGAACAGGGATCCAGGGAAGGAACATGGAACACAATGCTCCAGTCCCATAATGAAGCCCGCATAATCACGAACAATCTCAGAGATACCTTTACATACGATCCTGAGGAATTAGGAGCTGAAGACATAAAAGAAGCAATGGAGAGAGTAAAGAAGCTTCAGATGCATCTTGAAATTCTCCAGGCTGGATATGAAGAAATAGAGAAAAGCAAGTAAAGAGCAGTTTTTAAAACTTAAGTAAATGGAGGGATAAGCCAATGATTACGATGATAACCGGAAGAGGAAACGGAAAGAGCCTGATAATTGAGGTTGCCCAGGGCAATCCGGGATGCCTGCAATTCCTTATGGAGCTGTACAAGCTGCCAAACGGCATAGAAACCATATTGAGGCTTTGGAAGTATGGCATAAAGGGCAGCAGGGCATATCAGCTCTGGAATGATTGCTGTGGCCGCAATGCGGCCCTTGCAGCAGAGATCCTGGAAGCAACCGATATGGAAAAGCTGACAGAGGAGGAGCTATTTCACAATATAGATCAGCCACGCGGTCTGAAGTTTGATATTGAGGAGATCCGGCAGCGGGAACCAATCAGGAAAGAGGGATACCTCATGAAAAAGCACGGAATGATGATCATGGGAAAGGTACCGAAAGGAGCCTGCCCGGAGTGTGCAATGGTGCACGATCCTGCAATGCCACACAATCAGCAAAGTTTGGCATATCAGTACCGTTTTTATGATCAGGAAGGAAGATGGCCAACATGGGCCGATGCTATGGCACATTGCACGGAGGATGTAAAAGAGCGGTGGATTGCAGCTCTAAAAGAGAAAGGAATTGAGGTGAAATAAGCTATGGCAGAGATAAATGATGCTTTAGGAGCAAAGGAATACCTCACAGAGATGAGGAAAAAGTTTGATAAGACCATGGCCCCGGAGATGAAAGCAGCCATGAAAGAGGCAATCAATGCCCTTGATTTGCAGATAGCTCAATCCCCGGATATCACCGGAGATGGATATGCTCCCGGAACGGATCAGATCGTATATGATACCTGGTACTGCCCAAATTGCGGATGCGGCTATGAATATCCGGATGATACCCATGATTTCTGCCCGGCATGTGGCCAGGCTATCAGATGGTCGCAGGAGGAGCATAGATGAGGGCAATACTGAAAACCGGAGGCAGAATGCTTGAACATCAGATCATTAAAGCCGGCTATGAAGAATTAGATAAGGAAAGTTGCACCGGTGCAACAAGTAAGCGCGACCTCTAATGAGGAAAATATATCACAAATAAGAAAGGCGGGCGGCGCGTACACCCGCCGGAAAGGAGCAGAAATGAAACAAGTAACGGCAGGATGTCGCTTTTGCGGACAGTTTTTAACTTTTGAAGCACCAGATTCATTCAACACGGAGGATTGCAGCCTTTTGTCTGATGAAGCCGTAAAACACTGTAATTGCAAAGAATCAGCAAACTTTAGAGCAATAGAGAGTGCAAGAAACAGCACGGAGAAGTACATAGATGAATGTTTCGAGGGTTCTCCGGTTGCGAGAGTCGCCAAGGAAGCAATTATGCCGGTAATCAATGGAGATATCGAAAGCATTACGATCGATGCAGGTCTTGGAGTAAAGCTTAACCTGAAGACCAGCTCAAAAAAATATATTAAGGCAAAGTACACGGTAACAAAGCAGACAGAGCTTGAAAGTTGAGGAATAGAAAAAATGATAAAAGTAGCATGTGATATATGTGGAAAAGATATAATCAGGCCCGCGATAGATTTCGTAGGTTTATTTGATAACCTTGAAATCACAAGAAATGGTACCCCAATATGATATTTGCCCTGAATGCAAGACAGAATTTGACGCATGGGTAAGTGAACGCAAGAAAATGGGAAAAGGGAATGAAAAGAAAGAAGAATCCCCAACAAATAAAGACCAGAAAGATGTGAAAGGTGACGCATGTTAAGAAATGTCCTCACATAGAAGGCAGGGGAAGACCGCAAGAAGCAACCGAAGGGAGAAATAAAAATGAAAACTGAAGGAGCTGATATAACTATACAAGAGCACGTACCGATATGTCCCGATTGTGGCGAAGGGCTCCGGCTCTGTCGGGAACTCAAAACCTATGTTTGCCGGAACTGCAAAGGCAGGTACGAGATCATAGATAAGGGATATACGGATCGGGAGATAATATGCAGGAAGATATATCCGGAAATGGAAAACAGAATGAACCTTTCAATGGAGGGATGAAAAATGCTGATATTGCCCATAAAAAGGAAATGGTATAACATGATTCTTTCTGGAGAAAAACGGGAAGAATATCGGGAAATAAAACCGTACTACACTACCCGATTTCAGCATCTGTGGCAGGGGAGTCTGATAGGCGGTGGAGCAGAGCGCAAGATAGTATTCCGTAACGGCTATTCAGCTAAGTCACCATCATTTATAGCAGTATGCACGATAAGCATAGGAACAGGCAAAAAAGAATGGGGAGCGGAGCCAAACAAAGAATACTATGTTTTAAAAATCTTATCCATTTATCGGAACAAGGAGACAGAAGATGGAAATGTCGGAAATTGAGATCGTAACCAGCTACAAGCAGGCCAAGAGTCCGCGGAAGCAGGTAAAGATCATAGCAGAACTGAATCAGACAGACCAGGACACAATAAAAAGGATTCTGGTCAAGCATGGAGCCATAAAGCCTCCGGAGAAAAAAGAAACCGAGAAGAAAGGACTGGTATCAAAGCAGGATATGGATAAAATGATGAAGAACCCCAAGAAGACCGGGATCACAAAAGAGCAGGTTGAAGAGATAAAGGACATTGTTAAAAGCGGGGGGGCAATAGAGAAAAAATGCGAAAGCCGAACCTTCATTCCTACTACCATAAGAAGGGTATTAGAGCAGGATATTATCACAATAAACAATTATATCCATGAGCTTGAAAGCCAGCGGGACGAAATAGAAAAGTATCTCGGATGGGATAAGACAGAGGAGGCAATAAACGAAAAAGCAGATGGGTTTAATAAGAAATGAAATGACTATCGTACACCATGGGAGTGTATATCAGTTGAATACCCTACGGATTGATGCCATAAAAGTATTTTCAGAAGTGGCTAAAGAATGTAATTGCAGTCCTGTTGATATTACCCCGATTATGATGAGTCCTGTTAATGCTGAATATACTTTTGTTATAAATGGAGATTGTTCTAAAGCTGGCTGGGAAGCTTCAGAAAAATTCCATAAAGCACGAATGGAATGGTGCGGAGAACATAAGGACGAAGTAGAAGCTATTATCGTCATAAATTTCGGAGAAGGTGACGCCCCATGCGAAATAGTTTTTGATAGTACAGCTATTAGATAAAGAAGGCAGCAGGTGTCAGACCAAAGAAGGCAGCAGGCGTAAAAAAGGAAAGTTGCACCGGTGCAACAAGGAGGAAGGGAAAGTGACCAAAGAGCAGTTGGAACAGCTGATCAACCTAAGGGCGGAGATCAAGGAACTAAACAGGGAAATCCGGGTATTAAGAGAAACAAAAAGTGAAGTTGTCACGGATAAGGTACAGACCTCTTCCCGTGAATACCCGTATACCCAAAAGAGCATGATCATCAAGGGATATGATATTTCGGGAATAAGGAGAAGAAATGCAGCCATTCATAAAAAACAGTGCCTGCTTGAAAAGAGGATGGTGCAGGCCCAGCTCCTTGAAGCTGAAATAGCCGAATTCATAAACGGCATTCACGATTCCGAAATGCGCCGGATATTTCACGCAAGGTACGAAATGGGGTTTACATGGGAACAGATCGGGAAAGAGATGCACTGCGATCGGACCACTGCTGAAAAGAAAGTTGCAAAGTACCTAAAGGACCACTAAAAATTTCCCACATTTCCCATTTTAGAAATGTTAATATGATAGCAGGTGAAATTGCGTTGGCTTATCCCCGAACAATTAAGATCCTGAAAAAGGGCATCCGGCTTTGGCTGGGTGCTCTTTCTGTTTCACAAAAAGGAGCTGAACAAAGATGAATCTGCAACCAAAGATCAACAAATTGATCACGGCCCTGAGGTTACATGGGGAAATGGTGAAAGTAAACACTCAGCAATATTTTTCAGAGAAACAGGGCAGGGTTTGCACCAAATGGATCCTGTGGGAGGAACATCCCAACCGGGATGGTGAAACCTTTTACAGTA
>ODAI012900492.1_pt1 | contig 19878 bp, 14 predicted proteins | sample 1539321 | NCBI WGS metagenome assembly ODAI01 (sample SAMN02144231, study PRJEB22623) | gut metagenome | biome: sheep rumen | host: Ovis aries | place: New Zealand
CAGGGTTCCGCCCTGCACCCGCTGGGGCGCTGCCCCCGTCCCCGCTCCTTTCGGAACGCCGAAAGGAGCAAAGGCGAATCCCGTTAAAACGGAACTTGAAAAGTTACTTCACAGCTCGCGCAAATGCTTTTGACAAACAAAAAACAGAGCCGTCAAGCCCTGTTTTTCTGATTAATGTTTTGATTGTCAGAGAAGCGCTTTCCACTCAGTAATGACATTTCCGATTGCGTCAATATCACTGATCTCGGCTGCGTCTTTAAGATCGTTGAAGCATTTCTGCTGCTCATCGGTAGAGTATGAGTAACCCGACATTTCTTCTACCACCTCATCTATCTGAAGTGTATCAAAGAATTCGAGTGCTTCCGCAAGCTTGTCAAGAAGCGGAATGATATCTTCCTTCGACGCTTCCTGCAGCTCTTTCTTCTCCTCTTCGGGAACATAGGGTCGGAGAATGTCCTTCATGGTAAGGTACTGCTCCAGCATTCCGGCTGTTTTTTCTTTGATAAGAGTAATATTTCCTTCGTTTCCGGCTTGTTCAAGCTCGGCTGCAAGATCAGCAAGCTCCATTGCACCTATCTGACGTGATGTACTCTTCAGCGAGTGTACCTCGACGGTGTACTCGTGTATGCTGCCCGAATCAAAATGTTTCTGAATGACCTCATGCTTTTTGTCGATCGCACCGAAGTATTCTTTCAGCACCGTCATAAACAGGTCAGCACTTCCGAGACGGTCGATAGCGGTCTTGGTATCAAGACCCGGAATATTGACCTCCGGCTGGAGATAAGCTTTCTCCTTCTCGTCCGCTGCAGCCTGTTCTGCCGAAACCGGAATTATCTTATCCTCCGGCAGCCACTTGTGCAGCTTTGCAGTGATGTCCTTCAGCTCGATAGGCTTCGGGCAGAAATCGTCCATTCCTTCCGCGAGGAACATCTCCTTTGCGCCGCTGACAGCGTTTGCAGTGAGCGCAATTATCGGTATGCCGTCGTATTCAGGCATGAGACGTCTGATTATATGTGTAGCTTCGATACCGTCAACCTCCGGCATCATGTGATCCATAAATATTGCGTCATAATGCGTCTCGTTCATCATAGCGATCGCCTCACCGGCGCTTCCCGCAAGATCAACGTGCATCTGGAGCGGTTCAAGCAGTCCTTTGGCAACTGTAAGGTTCACGGCGTTGTCATCAACTACAAGTATATGCGCCTCCGGTGCAACAAAGTTGAATACCTCTTCTTCCGATGTATCGGTAAACAGCTTGATATTGCTTATACCCATTGCATTATAGAGTCCGAGGGAATATATAGGCTTTCTTATAACGTGAACGTTAGGCAGCAGTATTGAACTGCGGCTTGCATAATCTGCGATCGCAAGACAGTTTATCTCAGTGTGTCTTTCGAGATAGTTCAGAAGATGATTTGTAAGTTCATTCTTGTCTATTATCAGATAATCAGGTTTGTAAGAATCGAGATCATCGCAGTTATCTATCTCTATGTAATCTGCACCGATGCGTTTGAGATCTATGAACAGCTGATCCTTGACGTATTCATTCTCTGCTCGTACCACCACATTGATCTTCTTTTCAAGCGGAGGAACAGAGGGCATTCTGTCAACTATCTTCTGCGGGATCTTGATAAAGAATGTCGTTCCTTTATTGTATTCAGAATCGAAACGTATGCTTCCGCCCATGAGATCGAGCAGCTGGCGCGTTATGGCAAGTCCCAGACCTGTTCCTTCAACATTTCTGTTACGCTTGCTGTCAACCTGCTGGAATGAGCTGAACAGCTTCTTCTTGTCCTCATTCTTGATACCTATACCGGTATCTGAAACCTCGATCTTTAGGACAACGCTGTCCTTGTCGTTTTCATTGAACTCACAGTCTATTTTCAGCTTTACATTTCCGCGCTTTGTGAATTTTACGGCGTTGTTGAGAATGTTTATCATTATCTGATGAATGCGGAAGTTGTCACCGTGCAGCATTCTCGGTATAAACGGAGAAATGTCCATGGTGAATTCAACGTCCTTGTCACCGATACGCGTATTAACGATATTCGCAACATCATTCACGATAGAGAGCGGCTCATAGTCATCGGGGATTATCTCCATTTTACCGGATTCTATCTTTGAGAAGTCGAGTATATCGTTTATAATGACAAGCAGGTTCTTTCCCGCTACCTTTATCTGATTTACAAAGTTTCTTGCGTTTGTGGACATATCCTCACGAAGCGCAAGATCGACCATTCCGAGAACGGCGTTCATAGGCGTTCTTATCTCATGGCTCATATTTGCGAGGAAGTCGCTCTTCATTTTTGAAGCAGCTTCGACCTCACGGTTTGTTTTTGAGAGCATATAGCTCTTGTATGCGATGTCAGAGAGAACTCCCGCTATAGTATAGAGGGATTCGGCAGCTTTGTCTATGGTATCCTTATCTACGATGCGGACTTCATGTACGGCTTTTACGTATTCTTCCGGGTCTATGTTCAGTTCTTCGGCAGTCTTGCGGAAATCCGACAGCACCGGAGGTGTCGGCAGGACCTGACCGCCGATAAAGCTTCCGATCATCTTTCCGTTTGCCATTATCGGGGCAGCAAAATCAACAAGTCCGGCATGGCAGTAATATGTACAGGGCTTTCCGCTTTCGAGCGTAAGCTCAGCGCCGTGCTTGTCGCACTCGAAGCATTTCATGCACCCAAGCAGCGAACGGCGTGTATGCTTCATGCAGAAGTCTGTGAAGTTTGAGCCCTGAGTTACCGCAACTCCGTTTTTATCCGCGGTAAGGGCAGCCATTCCGGACATATTGGAAAAAGCGTCCTGTATGCGCTGGAGAGTGCTGACATCTATAAGGTCGGTAAGGCGAAGTTCTTCCTCTTCTTCCATATTCACCGCCATTTTCTCGTTATCTTCCATCTGGCATTATCTCCTTTATGCGAGGTTAGCGATAGTTGCAAGCAGCATTTCCATATTGATAGGCTTCAGAAGGTAGCCTCTCGGTCTGAGGGACATGATCTCCTCGACTTTTTCGCGCTCGGAAACACCGGTCAGGAAACATACAGGAATGCGGGCGAATTTTTCATTTGCTTTCATCATTCTGAATATCTCGGCACCTGTCATTATAGGCATTTCGTAGTCAAGAATAACGAGATCAACATTATTCTGGAACAAGAATCTCTCGACCATTACGCCGTTGAGCATTGCGGTAACATCGTATTTATCGTCAAGCGCCGCCTTTATCATCTTGAGTATGGTGCGATCATCGTCAACAACGAGGATACGTTTCTTGTGGTTATCGTCTATCTGTTCTTCAAATCCCTTTTCGAGGTAACCGGTTATAGTAAGGGCAAGGTTATCTGCTGAAATGGGGCGACGGATTATCATATTTGCGGCATGAGGGTGATTTGCTTCAAATTCTTTGCAGTCATCAGTTTTACCGACTACGAAAATGGGGCAGTTATTATAAGCGGTATTGGTTTTGAGTGTAAGGATACGGGACACTGACTCACTGTCCGGAGAGTCCATAAAGATCACATAGGCATCCGGTTTTACGAATTCAAAGTGATTGGTAATATCCTTCCAGATATCAGTAGTTGTGACGCTGGTGAAGTATTTATCGGTATATTGGAAAAAATCTCGCAGAACGGCGGGATTTTCGCCAACGTTAATAAGAATCTTATGTTTCATGCACATTTCCCTCCAAGCCAGTTGAAATAACGGCAGAACAAAACTGTCCAATATTAATTATACCATAAACCCAACACCAAAAGCAATTAAATTACATAATTTTTAACTAAAACACAAACAAATTCAGCGATTTGCACAATCATATTTCTGCAAGGATTATTCAACATAAGCGCGAAGCGTATTCGGGTCAAGCGCCGTGCGCTTGCGCGGGTCGAGGGCTGCGCAGGCCCTCGTCAGGGTCATAGGGGCGAAGCCCCTATCCAAAAGTTACGCTTCTGCGGGGTCAAAGGGGCGGCAGCCCCTTATATTGTGTAGCCAAAGGGGCGCCAGCTTCTTTGGCGGTCATGGGGCGTCAGCTTCTTTGGCGGTCACAGAGCTTTCGCTCCTAAAGCACTCCTATACTTTTCTTTAGCATTATTTGCAGAGCAGGGTATAAACTCCCGTGTCATTCCGGAGCTGCGAATTATACTGCGTGCCTGTGTGATGCTGTCAAGCTTTCCAATACCGATGAGTGCGGAGACTGCATTACCAAGTGCTGTTGCCTCAGTCGGACCTGCGACAACTTTTCGTCCGGTATAGTCTGCTGTCAGTCGGCAAAGCAGGGAATCTTTTGTTCCGCCGCCGAACATATAAAGCGTTGAGAAGTTCCGTCCGGTTATGCGCTCGATATCATCGAGGGTAACGGCAAATTCAGATGCGAGGCTGTCATAGACTGCGCGCAGCAAAGCGCCTCTGTCAGTAACATCACCCTGTCCGCTGTTTTTTATGTAAGCTGCAATTTTTTCCGGCATATTTCCGGGCTGAGAAAAGCTCTCGTCGTTAGGATCAATAAAATATCGCAGGGGCTCTGCTTTTTCTGCGAGCTTTTCCATTTCCGGAAATCCCAGATCATCTCCGCTCTCATTAAACGAACGCCTGCATTCCTGGAACAGCCACATTCCCATAATATTCTTCAGGAAAGTTGTAGTTCCGCTGTGTCCGCCCTCGTTTGAAAGTCCGGCTTTATAGGCTTCTTCGGTAATTATGGGCTTTGAAAGCTCTGTTCCGAACAAAGCCCATGTACCCGTGCTGACAAATGCAAACTCATTCTCATCTGCCGGGACAGCCGTCACAGCTGCCGCTGTATCATGGCTCGGAACTGCAATAACAGGTATCTTTTTATTACCGGCAAACTCTTCCTTCAACATTCCGTAAGTTTCGCCTGAACTCAGTATATCGCAGAATATCCCGTCGTTGATGCCGAGCAGTGCGAGAAGGTTTCTGTCCCACTGTCCGGTTACCGGATCAAGCAGGGAAGAGGTCGTAGCCTCAGAATACTCATTATGCAGCTCACCCGTCAGAAAATTGCATATAAGGTCGGGCATCATAAGGAAATGACCGCGTTCAAGGCTTTCGGGGCTTGACTTTTTCAGCGCGTAGAGCTGATATATCGTGTTGAACCATGCGGGCTGGATACCTGTCCGCATATAAAGTGCGGTACTGCCTCCTGCGATACGATCCACCTCATCTATTACCGCACGAGTCCTGCTGTCGCGGTAATGCACAGGACGTTCAATAAATTTTCCGTCATCATCAACAATTGCAAAATCCACTCCCCAAGTGTCAGCCGACACTGCCTCATATCCGGTATCTTTCGCTTTATCGAGAGCTGTTCTTACTTCTCCGAACAGCATATCTATATCCCAGTAAAGAGTATTGCCGGAAGTCACGGGAACGTTTGCGAAGCGATGTATCTCGCTCATATCAAATTTTGTTCCGTCGAACGAAACAAGTATTGCGCGTGCGGACGATGCGCCGAAATCAAAAACAAGAACTTTTGCCATAATATTCACCTATCAAAAAAGCCCCGCTTATGCGAGGCTTTTTATTTTGTTTATTGTGCGGATTACTTTCTCTTCTTAGCTACGATAACTGCGCCGGCTGCTACTACTGCGATACCTGCGATAGCTGCAACGTCTGCGATACCGGTGTTAGGAGAACCCTTAGAAGAATTTGTTGCTGCTGTTGTGTCACCGGCTGTTGCTGTTGTTGCTGTTTCTGTTGTTTCTGTTGCTGAATCAACATCAGCTACTGCAGCGGGATCGATCTCGGACGGATCATCGCCTCTGCCTTCGATAGCTGTACCGGAAACTGTGAATGTAACTTCCATTACCTTCCACTCACCGACTGCCTTATTAAGAGCTGTAGGAGTTGCATCTGAAGCAAGACCGCCTACTGTTCTTGCATCATCGGGAAGTGAGCTTACCCACTCATTGTAGAGGTTTACTCTTGTTGTGATACCTTCATCGGAAGATGTGTAAGGTGTTCCGGAGAGAGCAGCCTCAACGCCGTCGAACTTAACGCTGTCGATTGTGATTATCATTCCGGGGAAGAGGGTTTCGCCGTTTACGATCTGTAAAGCTGCGAAAGCGATATCGGTTGCACCTTCAGCAGTTACTTCTTCACCGGTCTCTTCGTCCTCATAAACAGCAGCAGCCTCAACGGATACTGTGTATGTTCCGTCACCGGTAACGATAGTGTTATTAGCCTTTGTAGCGAACTCTTCACCGTTGAGCCAATACTGAGCAGTCCAGTCGCCGCTTGCGAAAGCTATACCGGCTTCACCGTCCTGACCTACAGCGTCAGCAGCCGATACGGAAAATGCCATTGTTGCTGCAAAAGCGGCAGCAGCTAAACCTGCATATAATTTTCTTAATTTCATTTTAAGTGTCCTCCATAATGTTTGAAACTGATGTAATCGTTGCAAAACGATTTACAGATATATTATATCTTATTGCAGCATTTTTTACAATACACATTTTAAACAAATTTTCAGTGACCTTTTGTTATTTTTGTTAAACAATAACAATCATCGCCCCGAAATATTGTCAGCTGATACCAAAAGTGTAACCGCTATGTGATAAACAAAGCTCCCCGGATTTATACCGGGGAGCCGTTCAGATCAAAGATCCGATTCAATTACTTTCTTTTTCTTGTAAGAACGATACCAGCACCTGCTGCAACTGCAAGACCTGCGATAACTGCAACGTCTGCGATACCTGTGTTAGGCGAACCCTTTGAAGAGTTGGTAGCTGCGGTTGTGTCACCGGCAGTTGCTGTTGTGGTAGGTGTCTCAGAAGCGGGGGCTGTATTTGTCTCTTCAGCAGGAGCAGCAGTTGTCTCTTCAGCTGCTGCGACGTCAGCCGCCGTATCAGCTGCACCGCCGTTAAGACCGCTTACGGTGAACTCGATAGCAATGGACTTTGTGGGATATGCAAGTCCCCAGCCGCCTACTTCATTGTTATAAATGTTAGCAAGATCGACCTGGATATATTCAACAGTCTCATCGTATGTAGCCTCGTCAACTGTCTTTACTACATTACCATCAACTGAAACCTTAACATCTGTGATCTTAGCGCCAAGGTTAGCAGGGATATCGGTGGAGATGAATACGAGGTTGAAGTCTATATCATCGCTTCTGATACCGAAGTCAATGCCTTCAGCTGCTACAGTGTATGTACCGTCTGTATCAATTGCAGCATCTTTGTAGCTTGCGGGGAGAAGATATCCGCCGTCAGTACCGAGATCGAAGTCATAGTATTCAGCGTACTCAGGATATGTTTCGTCAAGCTTATCTTTATTTCCCCATACTATCCAGCTGTTGAAGTAAGGTGTAGCCTTACCGTAGTTTGCTTCTGACCAGCTGTTTCTGAAGCTGTAGTTGTTGCTCTGTAATCCGATGTAAGCGTTATAAGCTCCGGCGGAAACAGCGAGTGCCGATGCCGAAACGGCTGCAATAGCAGCTGCGGCGATCATTCTTGATTTTTTCATTTTCTGATCCTCCATTAAATCTTTTCATAAATGCAGACTTATCTGCCTGCTAATATCGTCATTATATCACAACCAGACAACGATTTCAATAGTTTTTTATAAATTATTTTGTTTTTTTCCGTTTTATATAACAAATGACGGCATTATTTAGTTATTTTAATGAAAGATCCGGCTTTTTTATGCCGGATCGTACGTTAATATGTGTCAGTTTACCGAAATATGTCTGTTCTTTTTTTCATAATCAGAAATGCCGAGTTTCCAGACAGTATTGCCTTTTTCATCTTCTGAAACCTTTTCAAATCCGAAAGCTCCGAACAGTTCACGCACCATCGAATTTTTTGCGGTCGGGTAATAATACCCGTATAACTCTGTTATTCCGCGCTCTTTGGAAAGCCGGACAAGCTCATCGAGCATTGCAAGCTCCATATCTCTTTTCAGCACGCGGCAGCTCATTATCCACAGATCTATATGCAGCTCGCTGCCCTTAATGTTTCCTATCACTACTGAAACAACGCCGTTATCGCCGTACTTGTCTTCGAGCTTTCCGTAGATCGGTATAAATGACGGATCCCTGCTGATATTTGCGATCTCCGCCTCGGTATAGCGCCTTGTGGTAACGTTGAACTGATTGCTTTTGTTTGTAAGCTGTGCGATTCTTGCGATATACATAGGCTCGAAATGCTTTATCGCAGCTTTCATTTCAAGGCTGTCGAGATACTCTCCGTAATCGGTTATGCTGCGCTTTGCGGCGTTTCGCTGAGCATTTGCGCGGTACATCTCGGTACGGTTCCGGTCGTCCTCAGACAGTTTCAGCACCTCGAAATATCTGTTTCTGTCAAGTATCCTTATATAATTCTCGGCTCCGTCCATTTCGGGGACAGCGATGCCGCCGATATTATCCCTTACGATCTGACGCTCGGCAGGGTTGTCGTCCGCAAAAACAAAACTTTCCGGCAGCAGAGAAAGCTCGTCCGCCGTTTCTGTGATATTTTTATCCTTGTTTTCCCAGTTTGCCTTTATCAAGGTGAAATCATCAGGGCGAAGCGTTCCGTCCGGGTGCTCAAGGCCTGTCATAGCCACACCGAGATCGTTCTTTGAGCAGACTGTCAGCAGCACGCCTATATCCTTGTGCAGTTTCACATACTCCTGAAATCCCGTATATACCTGACCGCCCGGCAGATCGTTACCGATCTGCAGATTTTCGGCTCCGTCGTCTCCGACGACTCCGCCCCACAGCGTGTTGTCGAGGTCGAGCGCAAGTACCTTTTTGTTTTTGCCGAACATTGCCTTTATGATCGCAGCGATATTTGCCGCAAGATAAGGCACAGCCTTCATTGAAAGCGCATACTTGTACATATACCACTGTGTCTGGTCGCTCCATTCGTCGAGCCCGAAGCAGGCGGACACGTAGTTCAGATCGCAGATATGGAACCCGTCGTTTGCGGCGGCATATTCCGCAAATCTCATATTCAGCCTGTTTATGAAATTCACACGTCCGTGGATATCTGAAAAGTCACTGTTTCCGAGCAGTCTGAACGGCGGCAGCTCGAAGTTGTTCTGGATTATCGGGCATGCAAACTTTTCCTTTGTGCTTGTCCATGCTTCCGCGAATTTTGAGAATTCTTCATCAAGCTTAGCGGTTATTTCGGCCGCGCTGTCCTTTATTTCGGGGAATCGCGTGATATTCCTGTAAGACGTATAAAAGTATATTATATCCGGCTTGAACTCAGTCAGCTCGTCAGGCGGGAACATAGCGTCGTTATAATACTGACCGTATTCCGACAGATAGAACTGCGGCTCGATCCCGTAATTCAGCAGGAACAGTTCAAGGATATCCGCGACCGCGTCAGCTGTCGAACCACTGAGTATGGCAATACGCTTTTTAATGCGCTGAGTGCCGTCCGCAAGAAGTTCAGCCTTCAGTTTTCTGCGTTTCTTCATTATCTCCGCTCCGTCGAACGGGTATTCAAAAATATCTGTCATTTTCAGTATTCCTTTCGGTTGCAGCGTATTATCCGGGGCATTTCTCTTACTGGTTCTGCAAGCCCTGGAGGTAGGTGCCGCCGTTTCCGGCTGCTATCATGATACAGTCGGTGCAGAGGATATCTGTTGCTCCGACATCTTTGCAGAACTGTATAGCGTTGAGATTGAAATAACGCATATCGCAGACATAGATCTTCTCAAATCCCGATGTGAGGAACGGTATCAGCGCGTTTCCGTAGCTCTGCTTGAAAACCACGAGAGTTCTGCCGTTCTTTACATCTGTTTCGATCTTAGCGATCCTGTCGTCCGAGCCTAAGAACGAGCAGTAGTAAGCGCTTGCGTTTCTTGCGACAAACAGGTCGCTTTCATAAGCGCCCCCGAATGATGTGTTATAATAAGTAGTCTTTATGCTGTCGGCATTCGGAGAAATATACATCGTGAATGTCTCAGGGTCGTTGTACAGATTTGTGTCCTTTGAATAGGTGTACATCGAGCCCACGTATCCTCCGCAGGAGACTTCTTTATAGCTGCTAAGGGCGGGGAAGTTCACGCCTGCCGTGTCCGCAAACTGTTTTGCTGCGTAGTACGCTCCGAGGGGAGTCCAGTGATGATCCGTTCTTGAATAGATATTCTCGCTTGTATGCTGTGAAAGCACGGTGTATGCATCTACATTCTTTGCGCCGGAGAGATTCTCCCTTATGTTGTCTATCTTGTTGAACTGCTTTGTTGTGAAGCCGCTGTCCCAGAATTCCTGCGGGGTGTAGAATTCACTTGCTATCGGCATGGTCATGCTGTAAACCGTTGCTCCCGGTACTTTTGCGGCAAATGTGTTTACGGCAGCCGCCCACTTCTCGCAGGCAGCGTATGTGCCGAAGCAGGGCATGATGCCTCTGTAATGACCGTTCTGGTACGAAACAAGGATCCCGTTCTGTCCGATCACATTGTAGCTCGATGTGACAGACTGGATATCGGGAGACTTTACTGTAGTAGTCTCGACAGGTGCGGCAGTTGTCGTTGCAGCCGTGGTGGTAGTTGCGGCAGTCGTAGTCGTAGTCTGAGCAGTCGTTTCTGCTGTTGTGGTCGTGGTAGTTGTTTCCTGGGCAGCAGGAGCTTCTGTGGTGGTTGTTGTCGGCTCCTGAACGATTGCTTCGAGTGCTCCGGCATCTTCGTCCCCGCTTCCGCCAGTTACCTCAAAAACATTGATGTCATCATCATTTGTTGAGGGGCTGTCCTCCGGCTCTGAAAGGAATATGGTCCCCTGAATGCCGCTGTCTGAGCTGTCCTTTGAAGATGTGCTTTTTGTTGTGGTCACTTTTGCTTTTTCCGCTTCACTTATATCGCTGCATGACGAAAGCGCTGCGGCAGAGATCAACAGTGCGGCTGCCATTAAAATCACACGGTTTTTTCTTTTCATGATAGATCGTCTCCTTTAGGGTACCTCTAAAAACCGCTTTGAACAGAGAAAATGAGATAGCCGCGTCGAATACAAGGAAAGCCGACGAAGCCGGGCTGGCGCCCGATTAGGAGGTTTGACGCAGTAGACGGCGTGGATAGCTCTTTTTCTCTCAAATTGGGTTTTTAGAGGTTCCCTTTATATTTTCTGAATATCTGTTCAAAATCAGCGCGAGCTCATCTGCGTTAGGACCGGCTGCCGAAAAAATGCTCATTGTAAAAAGCAGATCGGTCGCTCCTGTTTCCTGAATGAACCCGATCGGATCCGGGATGAAATTTCTTGCGTCGCAGACATAGATCTCGCTGAATGAGCCGAAATAAAAAGGTATCTCGGCATTTCCGAAGCTGTCCTTGAATACGATGAGCTTTCTGTCTGTCTGAGTATCTGTCGTTATACGGACTATATGATCGTCGCCGCCCATAAACATCGAATAAGATGAGCTTACGGGCACGGGTATGAAAAACGAGTCCGTCTTCTGATAATTGTATCCGGTATCGTAGTAATACGCGGTATATTCCGCAGAAGGTATATAATATGTGAATACCTCTTTGTCCGAGAGCATATTCGGGCTTTCGGTGAAGCCGTACATCGTGCCTGTGTATTCGCCGATATCTATGCGCTCCATTTCCGAGATGTCTTCAAACGGTACCCCCGCAGTTTCGGCAAAACACTTTGCCGCATAATAAGCGCCGAGCGGCTGCCAGTGATAGTCCGTCCGCAGGTAGATATCCTCTCCGGTATGCTTTTCAAGCTCCGCCGAAGCGGGGACCGATGTAACTCCCGAAAGACGTGAATCAATACTGTCTATGCTTTTCTGCTGACTTGCGCTGTAGCTGCTGTAAGTCTCCGGAAGATAGTATTCGCACGATGTCGGTATCACCATGCTATAGACGTTTACTGAGTCGCCGAGCAGCTCTTTGAACCTGTTCAGCGTTTCTGCATAGACTTCTCCCTTTCCTCCGCCGTAAAGCGCAAATCCCCACCAATGACCGTCCGGAAGTTTTGCGACCACGTGACCGTTTGTGACGATCCCTCCGTCTATCTCGTTTGCGTCACGGGAGTTTTCGTCCTTCCCTGAGGCGGCATTACCGGCGCACGAAGAAACAAGTGCAGCAGCGGCAATGATCAGTGCCGCTATGAATAAAGCGCTGTGTCTTTTTATCATCAGGGAACAGTCTCCGTTATCTCAGTGACGGGGTTGCTGAATATTTTGGCGAACGTTTCTGCATTTCCGCCGACTGCCGAGAAAGTACACATGGTGCAGAGCAGATCTGTAGCGCCGGTGAACTTCACGAACTGAACGGGGTTGAGAGAGAAATATCTCATATCGCACACATATATCTCGTCGAATGAGCCGAAATAGAACGGCACTTCGGCGTTTCCGTAGCTGTCCTTGAAGATCACGAGCTTTCTGCCGGTACCGGCATCTGTCTTTATGCGGACTATCTTGTCATCGCCTGCCATGAATATGGAGTAGGACGAGTTTGTCGGCATCGGAATGAAGAACGGCAGGTTATAATCATAATTGTATGCGCGGTCATAATAATATGTTGAGAAATCATTTGACGGCTTGTAATACGTGAAAACTTCGGGGTCTGAAAGGAGGTTGGCATTTTCGGTGAACCCGTACATCGTTCCCATATACCCTTCTACCTGTATCGTCTCCATGGTGCTGAGGTCAGCAAACGGAACTCCGGCAGTCTCCGCGAAGCACTTCGCAGCGTAGTAAGCTCCGAGCGGCTGCCAGTGGTGGTCTGTACGCAGATATATGTTCTCGTCTATGTGTTCCCACATGATTTTTGAAGCCGGGACGGATATTACTCCCACAAGCTGTGAATCTATGCTGTCTATGCTCTTCTGGTGGCTGGCGCTGTACTGGTTATACGAATCCGGCAGATAGTATTCTCCCGATGTCGGTACCACCATGCTGTAAACATTTACCGAATCTCCGAGCTGCTCCTTGAAGGCGTTGAGAACTGACGCATAAGTCGTACCCTTTCCGCCGCCGTAGAGGGATATTCCCCACCAGTGACCGTCCGAGAGCTTAGTTACGACCTGACCGTTTGTTCTAACGCCGTCGGCTATCTCGTTGAGGTTCTTTTTGGTTTCGGCAGGTTTTTCTGTTGTGGTTTCCGGCGGAGTAGTCTCCGGAGGTGATGTAACGCTCTGCTCTGTTGTTGATTCAGTCTTGTCATTTGTGATATCCGGCTGGCTTTCGGGCGGTGTGGTCTGAGTCGGTGCAGTCGCCGTGACCGGTTCAGGTATAATTACAGGCTCTTCTTCTTCATCTTCCGTTATCAGTGCCACAGGTCCGATTATTTCGGCATCACCGAGGCTTACTCCGAAAAGGCTCCTGAGATTTGCGGCAGCTTTTTTCAGATCATCTCTGTATGGAACGGTATCATTGTAGTAGTCTGTGATACCGTTCGTGTATTTTCCGTTTGCAAACTCTTCGGGTGAGAAAGTGGGGAACTTCGCAAGCTCTCTCTGTTCTATCTCGGATATCGTCGAATGCGGCAGCACCAGCAGTCCCACGGCTATCAGTCCGAACGCTATTGCCGAATACACGATATTTGCGTAGCAAAAAAGACGCTTTACCGGTTTTATCTCATCTTTTTTTGCTTTTTTCTTCTTTTTTTCCTTTTTTGCGGCAGTTTCTTCCTTCACCGGAAGCTCTCTGTGTTTTCCGGAGACAGTTATTTCTTTTTCTTCCATTTTCTCTCCTTGGCAGAATCACGAATTGTACTTGTTCATAGCCTCATCTGTTTTTCCGGAAGCGATGAGTTTTGCGGCTTCGGACGCCTTTTTGAATGTCTCTGTCAGCAGTTCTCCCTGTTCTTTCGGGAACATACTGAGCACCCACGACGCAAGATCGTATTCGGGAGACGGTTTTGCGCCCACTCCGAGTTTCATTCTTGCGAATGTGTCGCTTCCGGTAAGATATATTATGCTCTTCAATCCGTTGTGACCGCCGTCGCTGCCTTTTTTGCGTATGCGGATACGTCCCACATCGAGTGAGATATCATCGCTTATCACAAGCAGCTTTTCGGGCGGCAGCTTATAGAAATTCAGCGCTTCTGTGACAGCTTCGCCGCTGTTGTTCATAAATGTGGTCGGCTTCATCAGCAAACAGTGGACACCGTTTATATTCACATCAGCGGTAAGAGACTTGAATTTCAGCTTTTTTATGCTTGTCCCGAGTTCTTCCGCCAGTGTATCTATTGCCATGAATCCCATGTTATGCCGTGTATTTTCGTATTGTGTACCGGGATTTCCGAGACCGCAGATTATAAATCCCACGGCTCCGGCAGGTGCGGGAGCGCGCTGTTCATCGAGGTTTTTGAAGATATCAAATACCGACATTACTGTTTGTTTTCCTTGTCGGTTTTTTCTGTGCTGTTTGTTTCGCCGAATCCGTCAATGAACTTTGACACTCCGTCGGCTATTTTGTCTGCAACGTTATCTATCTTTTCCATGCCCTTGTCAAACTTGTCCTTGATCTCCTGACGTTTTTCGGGAGTTACTTTTTCCTCGTACTTTGTCTTTACGGTATCTACTGCCTCTTCTGCGGCATTTCCGAGTTCTCCTGCTGCTCTTCCGAGCTTTTCCATAATGCTCATAGTTTTTACCTGCATCCTGTAAGATGTTTTTCCTTTCAATTTGATGTTTTATAGGGTACCTCTAAAAACCGCTTTGAAAAGAGAAAATGTGGCAGCCGTGTCGAAGACGAGGAAAGCCGACGAAGCCGGGCAGGCGCCCGGGTGGGGGGTTTGACGCAGTAGACGGAGTGGATAGCTCTTTTTCTCTCAAATTGGGTTTTTAGAGGTTCCCTGATGTTTTATAATCAGAAGCAAATACTTGCGGAACCGCTGATTAAATCCCGCATGCCGCTTGCACCACATCTTCAGCCGTCATCTGCGGCACAATCCACATACGGTCTTTAATCATCGTTTCCTTATAAATTTGATCGCGAAGCTGTTCGCCTTTCAGGAAGGTGAGAGAGGGGAGGGGTTTGGGGAGGGACGGCAGGAAGCCGTAAAGAAGCTCACAGAACGCCGCAGGGATGCGGCGATAAAATGAGCTTCCAGAGAGGGAGGGAAAGGGGGTTCCCTTCTTCTTCCTTCCCCGATCTCAAGCGTCGGCGCAATATCCGTCTATGACGGTCTTCATAAGGGGCAGCAGCTTTTCTCCTTTTTCGGGAGTCACTCTGAAGCATACCTTTCCGAGAAGGTCAAGGCTTATTCTGCCGTCCATGCTGACGTTTAGTTTTCCTATTCTCTCCATATTTATATCATCTGTGTAGAAGCTTATTCCGTCCTTGCCCTGTATTATCTCATTTATTCCGGCACTCTGAGCCTTGCTGCGTATCTGAGCGACCTCTATGAGTCCCTCAACAGGCGTCGGTATCTCTCCGTAGCGGTCGATGAGCTCATCGGTGACATCATAGGCATCATCTTCGTTACGTATGAGGGCGATCCGCTTGTAACAGCTTATTCTCTGAGCCTGATTTGAAATATAATCCTCCGGTATGAAGGCATCTACCTTTACATCAACAAGACATTCGGGCTGTTTTACGGTTTCTTCGCCGCGCTGTTCCTTGACTGCTTCGTCGAGCAGCTTCAGATACATATCGTACCCGACAGCCGACATATGCCCGGACTGACTTGCACCGAGTATCGAGCCTGCGCCCCTTATCTCAAGATCACGCATTGCAATGCGGAATCCTGAGCCGAATCGTGTGAACTCACGTATAGCGTCAAGCCTCTTTGAAGCGACCTCGGTGAGTATCTTTCCTCTGCGGAATGTGAAATATGCAAACGCTCTGCGGTTTGTGCGTCCTACACGTCCCCTGAGCTGATGCAGCTGTGCGAGTCCCATATAATCCGCATTCTCGATTATCAGAGTATTGCAGTTCGGAACATCAACGCCCGTCTCGATCAGTGTGGTGCAGACAAGCACATCTATCTCGTGCTCGAGCAGCTTTCTCCACACTTCAAGCAGCTCGTCCTCCTCCATTTTTCCGTGAGCGATCCCTATGCGTGCTTCCGGAACCAGCTTGTGAAGATCAGTGGCGCACTGCATGATCGATTCAATGCGGTTGTGTATGTAATATACCTGACCGTTACGGCGCAGCTCCTTGTTTATCGCCTGAGCGATAACGCCGTCATTGTGCTCGATAACATAAGTCGTGACCGGCTGTCTGTCCTGCGGCGGAGTCTCTATGACGCTCATATCGCGTATGCCGGACATTGCCATATTCAGCGTGCGGGGTATGGGAGTTGCCGAAAGGGTAAGTATATCCACCCCTGCGAACATCTGCTTGAATTTATCCTTGTGTGCAACGCCGAAGCGCTGTTCTTCATCAATGATAACAAGTCCGAGATCCTTGAATGAGATATCGTCCTGCACCAGTCTGTGTGTGCCGATGACCATATCCACAGAGCCGCGTTTCATCTTCTCTATAGTCTCTTTGATTTCTTTCTGTGTCCTGAACCTTGAAAGCAGTTCGATATCCAGCCCGAATCCGTCCATTCGTTTTATCACAGTCTGATAGTGCTGCCATGCAAGTACGGTGGTCGGGCAGAGCAGTGCGCACTGCTTTCCGCTCATTATGCACTTGAATGCCGCACGCAGCGCCACTTCGGTCTTGCCGAATCCCACATCTCCGCACAGCAGGCGTTCCATTGGCTTCGGAGTCTCCATATCCTGCTTTATCTCGTTTATACAGCGCAGCTGATCGTCTGTTTCGACGTAGCTGAAATGATTCTCAAATTCAGACTGCTCCGGTCCGTCCGGGTCGAATGCGTAGCCCTTCGATTTCATTCTCGCAGAGTAAAGGGCAATGAATTCGGCAGCCATTTCCTTAGCGGCTGCCTTGGCTTTTGTCTTTGTCTTCTGCCACTGATCGGAGTTCATCTTCGACAGCTTTACAGTAGTCTGGTCGCCGGTACCTATATATCGTGAAATAAGATCGAGCTGGGTGACCGGCACGTACAGAACATCTGTCCCCGCATATTTGATCTTTATATAATCCTTGCTGACATTGTCCTCGGTGAGCTTCTGCACCCCGTCAAAGACTCCGATACCGTAGGTGTTGTGAACAACAAGATCGCCTATCGAAATATCATTGAGGGAGTTTATCACCTCGGCTTTTCTGCGTTTTGGCGCCTCTCTTGTCTGTATCGTTACCGATGTGTGCGAGATAGCGGCAAGTCTTGCTTCGGGATAGCTGTAGCCCGATGTGAGCACTCCCGGTGTGATGTATATTCGTTTTGCGTACAGCTTTTTCGGCTCTGATGCAAAGTCTGCGGGCAGTCCGTCGCTTTTGAGATCATCGGCGAGGACTTTTGCAGCCTTCTCGGTGCCTGCCATTACTATCACGCTGTAATTCTCATTCAGATAATTTTTCAGCTCATCTATCAGGAATCTGTATTCTCCGCTCCACGGAGCGACCTGTCCTGCGGATACGCTCATCAGCTGGTAAAGCCGCAGATCTCCGCCGCGCATGAAGTTGTCGAAATACGCCGATGTCTTTTTTTCGCAGAGCGCCTGATATTCGGCTCTGGTAAGCATATAACGGTCAAGACCCTTGCAGAGTATCCCGTCTTCAAACAGAAGCTTTATATCCTCGGTGTGCTGTGCGTATGCACCCTTGAAACTTTCGCTGCAGGCGGTGTTTTCGCATATTATAACATTATCGGCATAATCGAACAGAGTTTCTTCTGTATCATAGCAAAGCGGCAGATAGCGGTCCGTATTTGCGCAGCCCGCTCCTCCGCTGACATTTTCTATATCGTCCTGTATTCGTTTTTTTACTTCGGGAGCCTTTTTTCCACGTATCTTCGGAAGAAGAGCTTCGAGCTTTCCGCAGATCTGTTCGTTGTCGAGGAACAGTGTTTCCAGCGCCGGAGCGATCTCCACTTTCTTTATGGTATCTATTCGTCTCTGGGTTTCGAGGTCGAACACCGAGATGCTGTCAACGTCGTCTCCCCAGAGCTCTATTCTTACGGGAACTCCGAAGTTCACCGGATAAATGTCAAGTATTGCGCCTCTCAGTGAGAACTGCGAAACTCCCTCTATCTGATCGCAGCGCGAATAGCCCGCTTCGACAAGAGCGGACGTGATTTCGGGAAGCGATACTGTGTCGCCCGAACTTATTCTTATAGTGCGTTTTTCGAGTATTTTACGCGGAATGGTTATCTGCGCCGCAGCTTCCGGCGTTGCACATACTATCTTTGCCCGTCCCGCAGTCATACGCGAAAGTATGCCAATGCGTCTGTGCTCATATTCTCTTGAAACGGCATCAACATCTCCGAGCACGAGGTCTTTTGCGGGATAGCAGAAAGCGGATTCCTCACCCGTCATAGTGTTGATATCAGAGCAAAGCTTTGCGCCCTCGCCCTCAGTATCGCATATCACGATAAGAGGGAGCTTATAACTGTCCTCCATTGAAAGAGCTGCAAGAAAATGAGCTTTGTGTATGTGCGAAAGACCGGTTATCATTACCGGCATACCGGGAAGAGCAGATGCGGCGGATCTGTATTCGCGCAGCTGTTTCGCGGTATTTAAAAAGTATTCCATTCAGTTGTTCCTGTTCTGTATTATATATTGTATCTTCAGGCAATACCGTACAAAGCACGTCTGACGTCTTCGCACGGCATTGCCCGGATCGTTATCTGTTTTTCATGATCTTCTTAGCGTGATCTATTATTGTTACCGTAACTATGCTGAGTGAAAGGTTCACAAGCAGTTCAACTATGAAGTTTGCGCCTATCATGCCGAATACGATGTACTCACCTATCGGTGTCTGTCCTGCCCATGAATTTATAGTATCGAGGAAGAAAAGTGCAGTTCCGATAAGGAATATTCCCGTATTGAATATCGGCGCGGTGATACCTGCGACAACAGATGCGACATACTTGTTCTTTTTCTCAAGCGCGCGGTATCTGAGTGCGGCATTAAGTCCTGCCGAAGTGCTTTTGAGAAGTACGGTAAGGATCGTACCTGCTGCATTTACTGTGAGGAATGCTGTTGCGTCGCCGCTCAGGAGCACTGTTGCGCCCATTACGAATCCGAGCCACGCTCCGCCGAACACGCCGTAGAGCGCTCCGCCGACGATTATCGGTGTAAGTGCAAGTGTGATGCTGAACGGTCCGAACTTGATGACTGACGACAAGAGCTGGAGAACAACTACCATAGCAGTAAGTATGCCGAGTCCGGTTATGGTGCTGATATAGTTTCTGTTCTTCTCTCTTGCGGATAATGCCGGTGCCGCTGCTTTTCCGGTCTTTACGACCTCTTCGTTTTTGATCTCTTCCATTTTCATGTCCTTTCTGCCTCCCCGTGAGGGTGAAGCGATAAACAGATATTTGTGTTCCCGACAGCCGGGATTTGTTATTTTATAAATACCGTCGGTACTGTGCCTGTTGTTTTGTCGGCTTTTTCGCGTGAGAACTGGCTGATTATCCTTCCGCCGTCCGTTTCTGCGAGTACGACATGATCTCTGCCGCCGCACATGAGGGTGTACCTCATTATTGCATCGGCAAAATCATCGAAATCTTCACTTTCGACCTTCATATTCTCGCCGTTGTCATATTTTTCGGTATAGCATAGAAGATATTTCATTTACAGCACCTGCTTCCGCCGATATTTATACATTATTTATTATACCACATTTCATTCTGTAAGTAAAGCGCATTTTGCAACCATTTTTCTGCAAAATAATTAAAAAAATAGTACATTTTAACATTTTGAAACAAAAAATCTATCTGTACATAAAAAGGGGCTTGTGGGGCCGAACCCCACAAGCCGCAGGGGGCAGGGGGCGATGCGAAAGCCCCCCGACAGTGGTGGGGGGGCGCACCCCCCACAAAGCCGAAGGGGTCAGGGGGCGACCGGAAAGCCCCCTGTCAGGGGTGTGGGGGCGCAGCCCCCACAAAGCCGAAGGGGTCAGGGGG
>ODAI014745276.1_pt1 | contig 19873 bp, 41 predicted proteins | sample 1539321 | NCBI WGS metagenome assembly ODAI01 (sample SAMN02144231, study PRJEB22623) | gut metagenome | biome: sheep rumen | host: Ovis aries | place: New Zealand
TCGTTCTGGTAATAACCAAGTTTCTTTAAGATTTTTTTTGCGAGACCATCTGTTCTCTTGACCAGATTGGAAGGAATGAAGTAATCCCTTCCAGCCAAGCAGAACGTAAAACCAGGGGTAAATTCTTTTCCATTAATGTCAATCATTTCTTCTCTCTCCTATTAGAAATCCCTTAGTAAATACTTATCTCTTACTTGATATTCCAAAATGTCTATATCAACAATGGATTTAGATAATCTTGATTTCTTGATTGCTTCTTCAATAGTATTTGCTTTTACTTTTTTCATTTTATATGTGTTGCCAACGACATAAGTAATTATGTATGTCATTTGTCTTCCTCCTTACAGATACACACGTTCTCTTTTCGGTTCAGCGGTGATCTCGGCATCAGGATAAAATTTTTTCAGAATCGAGACAATTTCATCCCCTCTTTCCTTTGTCTTACTGTACTCAAACAGGCGGCCATCAACACGGATCTCATATTTGGTGATGTACTTATATTTTCTGTTGTTCATCACTTCATCTCCTCATAATGGAGAAGCTGCATAAAGTCAATTAGATCTTCAAGCTCCTTTACTTTACGAACATGCTCATCAATATCGTTCTGATACAGACGAAGCATCTTGTCATTAGCGCCAGATGCTTTCTGATCATCATAACGGTGCTTCCACTGGCGAACGTGATGCCTTTCCATTTCAACATCCCCAATCAGAACTTTGATGATCTTTTCAATCTTCTCTTTCTTGTTCATCTCGTCTTCTCCTTTAAAAATCCAAGGCCATACCTGTTCAATAGCTACAGAATCATCAGAGATGAAATCTCCGATGCAAGAATTGGTTCCCTTCTTGTACATGTTTCCCCTGTATACCCCATCATTGGGATAAAAGTTTACAGCTACATCACAGTTTTCGGGCTTTTCGGGTTCTCCATACCACCAATCAAAATGGATCATTTTACATTGCCTCCTTGTTCTCTTCGTAGTATTTTCTCTTGGCAAGCACATATGCCGTTTTCTGAGTTTCATTAAATCCCATCTCATTCATGAGATCATTTAAGTTCCATCTACCTCTCTTGTAAGGCACATTACCAAATGCAGACAGAACATCTGTATCTGCTTCCCAGTTGATTGCATATTCATGGTTGTACATTTCATGTTTGAATGCTGCAATCCAGTATTCAATATCTTCGCTTTTCTTATCCCTTGCATTGCAGAGAGTATTGAACAGCTTTCTGTGGTGATCGACAAAATCTTTGTCGTAGTAGTAAGCGAAAGAGATCTCGTCAAAGAACATCTTTTCCGTTTTCTTTGCTCTCTTTGTCCTTTCCTTTTCATCACCAATAAAGAACATGGAGATATAAGTTTTTCTCAGGCTGTAATAATTTCGCAGGAAATTCTCCTTTGCTTTGAAATCATCATAATCAGTAACCGTTTCCATTTCCTCTTCGGTGTACAGCTTGTGATTGAGTGTCTCAATATACCATGTTCTCAGTTCTTCCTTTGTCTTGTGAGCATGATGAAGCTGATAATCGTTGGCATACTTGATATGATATCCGTTGTAGAAAACCACTGCGGAATATCCGAAGTATCCCTTGAAATCGATCAGATACACATCATGTTCCTTAATGCTGAGGATTTCTTCTGCCATATCAGCGGCTACACCCTCATTGATGTTTTCAATGTCTTTGATTGTCCAATTCTTTTCCATTTTGTTTCCCTCCTGTTTAATTTGCTTTGTTTTACAATAAACAACATAATTCAGCACTCAACGAAGGAGGAGGAACTTGTAAATCTAGGTTTCACTTTACAAGAGTTGAATGCTGAATTGCATTGTCTATTGTAAAGCGAACACATGTTTGTTTTTCTTGATGGAGATAATAACATGTGTTCGCTTTATGTGTCAATCTTTAATTTGTTGATTGATTATGCAACGTCAGGTGTAAATCTTTCTGTTACTTCAGGGTCAATAAGCCTTTCAATGCCAAGATTAGTACAGACATAATCTTCAAGATAAAGAGTGGCTGCCTGTGTTGGTTTACATTCAGGGTATACTCCTCTTGCCTTGCTCAGGAAAAGATTTACATCATAGTTACGCAAAACTCTTGCAATTTCTGCTTTCACTTCGTCTCCCTTGTGCATAATCAGCACATTGGAGACCATGCGAATCGGTCTATTGCCAAGTCCGTTTCCAAACAGATTCCATCCAGCACCAATAAGAGCATCCAGAACATTCTGAACATGTGCTTTCCCTCTTGCCTTACATGTTTTAACAAATTCCTGATAACCAGTAAGCTGACCAGGCTTACCATTCCCCCTTCCGTTGCGTGTCTTGAATTCAACTCCTTCGGTATTTCTGATAATTTCATCCACTGCGACATACTCAGGAATACCCATCATTACTTTTGCTTTGTGTTGATCCATAGGCTTCATGATATCAATATCAGTCTGCCCAATAAACAGTGTTGCCTCCTGCTTTCTCCTTTCCATTGGATTGTTGCTCAGAGTGACGATCTCGCAAGTCAGGTTTTTCTTGCCAATCTTCCTTGCGGCAAACAGTCTGTGCATACCGTCGATCACATAATATCTTTTCTCTTCAGGATGACGGCTTACCTTGGGAAGACCCACTTTTGTGTTGTCCCAATGGGCAGCAATATTGTTGACGGCGCTTTCTGTATATGTATCGACTCTCTGATACGAAGGATCAATCTCACACAGTTTCAGCGGAATGGAAGCGATTTCCATTTCACCGATCCTCTGAACATTATCTTCAGTGTTATCAAAAAGATCAGCAAGAGCATCATTTTCTGTTGCGGTAGTCGCTGTAGTTGCGGTTCCTTTAGCTCCAAAAATAATATCAAACATTGTCATTCTATGTATAACCACCTTTCATTTTTAAATTGTTTATTTTTCTTTATTCAGTTGTTTTGCTTTGCCTTTGGGTTGCTTTACTTTGCAAAAGAGGAAGAGTGATTACTCTCCCTCTTTTTCTTCCATATCCTCAAGATCAGGCATAGGAAATACTTTCGTTTCCTTTCTGGCATAGCTGATTTCCTCAGCTTCTCCCAGATGACTGAAGCACTTATTGATGATCGCCATGCAGTTTTCACAGACGTAAGTTGTGCTTTCGGCTGTCAGACCATCTTCATTTCGCCAATCATTTTCCGTTGCAACGCGAAACGTAGTAATCTTATAACCCGGAACACCGGGTGCTTTGTCATCAACTCTCCACCAAGCCTTGAAATTCTTTTCAGGATTCTTTTCTGTTGCTTCGGCAGTGAACTTGTCATAAGCCTCTTCATATTTATCCCCCAGCTTACAGAAATTACAGCGAGTTACGTTTACCTTCGTGAGTCTAGTTTTCGGCATGATCTTTTTAGCCATTTTTCTTTTCCTTTCTTTTGTGTAATATTTAATTTGTTTGCTTTACCAACGAGTTACAGAATCCACCCAATCAGTGCAACGAATACACTGATTTCAGTTACATCACAAACAACCTGTTTCCAGTCCATTCGACTTCCTTTCCTTTAAGCTACGATGAAAACAATAGTTACAATAACAGCAACTTCGATGATATTAAAAAGAACTTCCTTTACCTTTTCGGGTGTAAGGAAGTTCTTAACTTTCTTGTTCTTGTTGCGCTGTGCCTTGCGGCAAATGCGTTCTCTTTCGGGGTCTGACAGCATGGTTATTGCATTCAGTTCCTTTTCTTTGTTCATATTACGATTCCTCCTCCCTGTCTCTCCGTAATGCCGTATTTTACCCAAGCATTACAGATTTCCGTTGCTCTCTCTTCCGTAACATTCAGCCAGTTGGCTACACCGAATGCATAGAGGATCCCTGTATTTCCCTTCGGCTGTTTACCGTGATAGAACGCTCTGATCAGATCACGCCAGTATTCCTTTGCCTGACCTTCGGTGATGGTTTCTCTTGCCATGATTAGTCCTCCGTTCCCTTTTTTGTCAGCCTAACGCTAAAAAACCATTCATCCCATTCATTCAATTCAATAGCAAGGAAGAAGTCCTTTCCATTGGAGTCGTATTCAAGTTCCCCTTCTCCCTTTTCCTTGTACTTTGCAATAGCCTGATCAAAACAGGCATTTGCATTACTTTCGTTTGCGAAGAAGTGTTCTTCGTCTCTTTCAACAAACTCGCCGTCAATATATTTGCGAGTTGCCGCAAAAATAGACACCTTATAAAAGATCATAATCAGTCCTCCTTTTCCTTTCTGGCAAGCCAGATATAGTAATAATACAGGCTCATGTTGTTTCTCTCGAAAGCTTCCCTTGCGAGATTAAGATAGTAATTTTTCATCTTATTGCCTCCTCAAATTCATCGTATGTTACTATTGTAAGAATGGTAACATTTATTGTCTCTACATTGGGATGGTCAAGCCCTTCATAAAAGGTTTCTTTTACTAGCTGCGCCTTTTTAATAACACCAAAACTATAGGAGTTGCAAACACTTTCCGTTCCGTCTTGTAGTATGTTTTTGCCTTTCTCAACAAGTCGTTCAAAACAATGGTTTGCGTTTTCAAGATGAATAAAAAGATATTCTTCCTCGTTAAGAATATCTTCGTTGTCGAAATAATCTTCAGAATGAATATAATTGACTTTATACAGCCTCATTTCTTTTCCTTTCCTTTCCTGTCGATGATATAGTCAAACCGTTCGACAATATCATCTTCATAATTGGTGCCAGGATTGTAAATTACCACCGTCAAAACAACATCTCCCTTGCGGATGCCTTTCACGCCCTTATAGGAAATATAATTGTACTTGCCTACCCCCATCAGACGACCGTCTCCCTTTCTGTTGGTGACGGTTCCAATCATCTTTTCGATGATGATGTCACCATTACGGGAACGGAGAATTTCGCCTGTCAGATCCTCGGCGTTGTAGGTTCTGACAACACCAATATGGTTTCTCTTGATGAGACGCTTATAGAAGCGGTACGGAGAAATTCCGTTGGCTTCGGTTGCGAACATCAGGGCTACAAGCATAATAGTTACAAACAGGTTCTTTTTCATTTCCGTTCCTCCTCTCCAAAAACATAGCTCCACCAAGTTCTTCCTTCAGAAAATTCAGAAAAGAATATATCTTCAGGGAACAGAAGCTGCGTTCCGATCTGGTTGAAATTCCTGTCAAATAAATGGATTTCCGTTGGCAGGACGTTGGAAAACCAGACAGTAATAATAAACTTGTCGGTTAATGCAACAAGTTCCCTTCCGTCCTCGTAACCACCATCATTTTCATAAATGATTCCTTTGGCGGTAAGTTCCTTTTTAAGACGATTCATTATTTTTCCTCCTTTGGAGAAAACATACAGTAATCATGCTTCATATTCATACGATCCATAATGTCATAAGACACCTGGATAGTTCCTTTACAGTACATGCAAGAAGCACAATGTCCACCCCATTTGCAGTTCTGCCTTGCTTCACCAATGGTTCTGTATTCATTAGCGATTTTCTTTTCTTCTTCATTGGCGATTTTTACTTTTTCTTCCCAAGTCATTCTTGTTTCTCCTTTTTGTTTCCGTTGCTGTAGATACAACTAAGGACATTTTTACACCACGGAAAACGAAATTAGTTCCGTAACGGATTCCCTTTCGTTCTCTAGGCAACCTTTTCCCTTCGGGGATCTGGATGATATAGGGGTACCCTAAATCATTTCCTTTGCCTTCAATTAAAAACCAAACCAAAATTGGTTTCCGTACCTTCAAATAGTATCTGTATAGGTATATACGAATACTATTGAATACATAAAGAATAGAGGATGATTAGTCCTCTATTCCCAGTACCTGATTCTTAATAACGCTATCATACATATCATACAGAGTCTGATTATACTCCAGGTTTTTCTCTGCACGATGGCGGTTTTCCATCAGAGTCTTTTTATGATTCTTCATGACGGTGAGACGTTCCTGAAGCTGGGCAATCTGCTCTTCTAACTCGAAGATATTGCTCTGCGCTTCCATCTCTGATGTAAGATAGGCATCAATCCTAGATGCATACTCTGCGATTCTATCCGCCTTATCATCCCGATCTCTGATTAAGTCACGGAAGAATGCGCCGTTATAGTTCATTTGCTGTCTGGTCAGATCCCATTCAGCATTTTTGCGGGCTTCAGCTTCTTCCTCTTCGGCAGATACTTTCTTAACATCCCTGTTAGGACACCATCCCATGAGACGATCAGAAAGGCGGAAGCAGGTATCTTTCTGGGCATTCTTCTTCTCTGCCCATTTGTCATGGTTCTTGTCCTTGCGCTCCTTTTTGCGCTTATAATGGCCCACAGTATACCCATCACGGGAGCGCTTCTTCTCTCTGCGAGTCTTGCGGTTGATATTCTCGGAACACAGATCAATATCCTCTGCCATCTGAGCGGAAGGAATATCTTCTTCCTGTTCTTCCTGCTTCATTGTCTGCATATCTTCGTATGCCTGTTTTTCATCTTCCCCGATGCTCTCCAGATAGATTTTCTGGACAAAATCCTGATAGGAATAAATCTTTCCATCTTCGGGGCAAACGATAAAGTCATACATTGCCATCTTTGTTTCCTCCTTTTGTGGCATAAAAATAGATGCAAAAATGTTGATGAAGTCCTCTTAAAAAAGACAAAATTTTTTTTGCATCAGAAAAACCGTGATAAGGAGTCGAACCTCATCACGGTTAGTTTATATACATATGTACATAGGCATAGTGATATTAAACAGGTTTGTCATTGTATACGCCATCACTCGGCAAGTGTACCTGTTATCAACTATTGGGTTATGTCAGACCGTCTGACAAGTTACGGTTAAGGATTACTCCTCCTCTTCTTCCTCATCATCGAGAAAGCCATAGATCGGCATTTTCGAGCCGTCATCAAGCTCCACGAAAAAGATGGGTTCCTCAGAGGTAGTTTTGGACTTTGTCGTCATAACAAAATCCTCCTTATAATATATTTACAAACACTCTTTCGAGTGAATGCATCATGTGTTAAGCAAAAGCATCACCTCTTTCTATATATCAAAATAAGGGGAACTATCTTGATATTATTTAGATGTATCTACTCCGCAAAGAAGCAGAGTGTAACAGATCCCAGAAAAAGCGAAACATCCCATATCATCGGGAATGGCATTCCAGACTTCAGGATAAACGGATTTAATACCAGACAGGAACATTCCTCCCCAATTACCACCCTGGGCGACACATTCCCACTTAACGAACTCGGCAAGCGTTCCATCATACGGAATAACGGTTGATGCAGCTTCAATCACTGCAAGTCCTGCATCTCCCCAACGAGAAACAAGCTCACGCTTGGCCTCTTCGATATATTCGGGATTAATAGTTGACATAAAATATCCTCCTCAGCTTATTATTTTTGGGCATAAAAAAAGAGCCTCAAATGAGACTCTCAGACATATAGATCTTCCTCTCCAAAGACTACCTCAAAACCGACTTCAAGAGGGTCAATAACATCCTCGTCGAGATCGAAGTCATCCTCTTCAAGTTCATCCTCGTCCTCAATCTCGAAAAGACGGACATCCTCTTCCAGCAATGCAGCTTCTGCAAAATCCTCTTCGATTAAAGATGCAATAAGATCCTTTAACGTCTCGTGATCATCGGGATCATACCAAGAATAGTTCCACTGACCATTCCTGTACAGATAGATGCAGTACAAACCAGCGACTGACCATCCAGACATAGCAAAGGGATATTCTCCCATGATGTCATTATCCGTCTCCTCAACCGTAGCATATCCAACATAAAAGCCGGGTTTTGCTGTGAAACCGTAATACATTTCCTGTACTTCCACTTTTCGTCCGCTAAACTTCATGATTTAGTCCTCCTTATTTTTGGGCATGATATGCCCTTTTAAAAGAACGACAAAAAGAGTCAGCACAGGCTCTTTTTGTCGCAGGTGTTCTCTCATCCTAGTAGCAATATCAGGCATGCTGATACTGCCATTCTTTACTACCATACGGCATATATGCCGTATAACCTTCTACGTGGCCTGCCCTCATTTGAGGGCAATGACAACAGTCGTAGTCCGTGATGGCCTGCGTAAATTCACGTTGTCCAGTTCCGCGCTTATGCCGCCTGTCATGCTTCATAAGTTCGGCATATTCTGCTTGGGTATAGTCGTGGATTCCCGCAATCTTTTTTCGTCCACCCTTGCAATGGGTATCCCAGAAGATGCGCGAATACTTGCTCCTCTCGGTATACATTTCCCAGAAGTTGGCTGTCCAGTTATAGTGCCAGACTTCCAGAAATGGGTTTTTACCCGCATACTTGCGAGGGAATCTTTCAACATACATAAGATCCCCTTTATCCCATAGCATGACCGCATTGCGGACTAGCCGCAAATTTCCGATTTTGACATCTGCCTGTACAATTAAAGTTGTGCAGGCCGTCTCTTTGGGATTCAACAGTTTAAAATATCTGCTCTCCCTCAGCATCTGCATGTTCATAGTGTCCTCCTCATTTTTGGACATAGTAATGCCCCTATATATGTATGTCTCCTCTCTGGATTTCCAGAGGGAAAACAATAAAAATAGGGTGATTTCCCGCCCAAAGGAAAATCCGAAAAAGAAAAACCATTTTTAAATTTTCGCATAAAGAAATGGGTTTTCTTTAAAGGGTTTTCACTCGGGAACCGAATGGCTGCCCGGTTTTTGGCATCAAAAAAGGACCGGCCCCGAAGGACCGGCCCCGCATCTCGGCCGGGATTATTTCCCGGCCTTCTTTTTGTTGTCTACCGCGAGCACATTCTGAGGGGTGAACCGCACCCCTGAACACTTGCAACCTACGATTAAAGCGAGAGTGTGAGCATACGCCCGCGCGCCATTCTGACGAAGTGCAAAGCTGATCGAGGATACTGTTTTCTTGCCCCCCTTGAAATCGTACCCGGTGACCGCATACTCGACTTTGACGGTCGAAAGCATTTTGTCACCGATGAAGGCCACTTCCGTATTATTCAGCTTAGCGCACTTTTTGCCACCCCAGAACCCGAGCAGATCAGCTAACGCATGGTGTCGCGCTTCCTTCTCGGCCTTCTCGGCCTTGAGAAGATAGGCATAATCTGCACGCAGATACTTTTCCAGTAAAGCATCATCCGCAATATCGGAACGGACACCGAGTGTGTCCTCCCGGTATATCGTCATCATACGGCGGTCAACAGCCGGGAACGATGCAGACCAAGCACCGAATAAAGCCTTCCAGTTATCCGCGCCCTGTACTCGTCTGAAAGCATCAAGCACCTTTTCATACGCCTCCTCCGCCTTACGCAGACGCTTAAGAGCTTCTGTGGTTTTCTCCAGTACCTCATTAACCTCCGCAAGCTTTACGGTCGACAGCGTGACACCGTCCGCCTCCGCCCGGTCAAGAGTGGCGAGAGCTTCTGTCCTTTTGTCCTTCTCGGCCTTGATGTCAGCACGGCACTTTTCAAGATCCTTCTCTGCCTTCTCGGCCTTGATCAGCGCACCGGAGATCAGCGCGGCCTTCTTAACGTCGGCGGGCTTGAGGAACTCGAAACCCCAATCAGAGGACAGCCATGACAGCCGGGCAACGTTGCCCTTCGTATACAGCCCCTCCCAATCGAGCGCAAGGAGCACCGGGAGCCCCGGGAGAGTGTCGGCAAGATTGACAGTTGCATTGACGTTTGTTGTGTTTTCGTTCATTTCATGAACCTCCTTTGAATGATATGATACCCGGCGACTATGCCGGGAGACCCTGCAGAGGAATCGAACCCCTAACCCCCGGAGACCGGGAGCGGAAAACCTTTTCCGCAGGGTGACAGCCTTACCTTCAGCGGACACCCGAAACATCTGACCACCGTCAGAAGAATTATTCCATTCACAACCCCGGCAAGAGTGCCGAGCCGAGCCACCGCCCGAGAGAATGCGCCTGCTTACCTTGCAAGCCGTTGACCAAGGACAACCCGACCACCGCCGGGAGTGTGTCATCATCCGATGACGTCCGAACCATGAGCCACCGCTCAAGTCACACTCACGAGAGCCACCGCCCCCGGGAGGGTCTTCCCCTCCATCCCTATTGTATCACACCCCGCGGAAACCCCAATTTTTACCGCCCCTAGTTAGATTTTCGCTGCGCTCGCTTCGCTCGCGCTTCGCTCGTGCAGGTCCATTTCCACACTAACTTCAATTTCAACCCTCTCTTCACCCCTCTCTTCAAACTACATAAACTATATTTTTTATTAATCATCCATACTTATCTTTAAAAGTTCCAGTATTTACTTGTCTTTTCACTATTCTTGATCTTTCATTTTCTTCCCAACACTGAAAATCGTTCTTCTATTCGATCTAATCTTTATATTAAACAAATTAAATTCTTGACATCCCCAACCCTATTTGCTACAATCCTATTAACTAAACCAAACAACTTCCCAACATTTAATTTGTTAACTATCATTCGATCCATTATCATTCATAACCACCTTATTATTCTCCAGAAAACATAACGCTCGACCATTTTCAACAGCCAAAAACATCAACCCGTTTCTATCATTTTTCGACTTGCCCCAAAAATTTTTGAACCGAACTTCTCGTATATATAATATATATACAACAAATTGGGTTCAAAAATTTGTAGAGCAACTAACTTTAGTTAAATCCATCTAACTCTTACATGCAGCAACCACTATGCGTAGCAACCACCAGAAAGGAGCTATTATGAATACGGTAACTCTCAACCCTCAATCATTCCCAATGTGGGATAACTTAGAGGTAACCAGATTTATAGGAAACGAATCTGCATCATCACACACCAGTAGATTCACACCGCAGATACTCTCATTAGATACTTCTCAACTTTCTATCAACCAAGAATACACATACAAAGAATTATGTACATTACTTAATCAGCCAGTTAAATATGGTAATGCCAAGACCAGGCATTTACTTGAATTCTCCAGATTCTTTGAATATGAGAAAATCAAGACCAAATATAAGATTACTGAAATATACAATCCGCCTATTCCATACATTCCAGTAATACAGGATTCACACAAGTACAATGCTGATATGATTAATGTGATCTTAGCCTACTTATATTCAACGGGTAAAGAAGTACTCTATTTCAGTTATATGGACTTTATCCTTATATGTGGGTTAGCCAATGAGTTATATAGAAGGTACGGAAAGGAATATTCAGAACTTTCAAAGAAGTATAATATTGATATTAAGCAGATTGGAGACTTCTACAGTACCAGTTATCAAACATTCAAACGTATTATAAACAGTGCATTGGAATCAATGCAGAAAAGAAATATTATTGAATGTATCAATACATATGTAATCTCAGAACGTATAAACAACAGCAAAACGAACCCAATAACACGCTTACGTGAGGTAACCAATGAAGAGTATTTATCATTAATGGTAATTCAGGATGAAGTACTGGAAGAACTGCATCTCTCATCAAAAAATGAATTATGGTATAAGCCAGATTTAAGATATAAATACAATGATCTCTTTCTTAAACGTGTTCATGAAAAGCAGCCATACTGGGAAGCATGTTTTAAAACAATAAAAATACTCTCACCAGCACCATTGATTCGTAAAGCTGTAGATTCTGATGAGATCCGTAAACAGTTAAATACGAAGGTATTTAAAGTCTTACATGATAAGACAGTTAAACAATATACTGATCTGCTTATTAATTCACCAGATCAGGCCGCATCCTGGCTAACAGATCAATCAACATTAGAGGAAACACTAATTCGTCTTATGGCTTAATTAGTAGACAAATTAAATACTTGACAAAATATCAGTATTCTGCTACACTTTACAGTGTAAAAGTACAATATCATAGAAAGGAGTCCTTATGAGTAGATTTTCTGGTAAATGTGATTTTTGCGATCATATTGAAATCCATGGTGTGGACAATGTCCTCTCTTCCAATATACATATAGGAAGAAACATCGTCCCTCTTCGTTTTGAAACAGAAAAAGATTTAATACCATACTATCCCCATCTGATTATAATAACTACTTGGAATAATACTACAAACAAAGGAAGAATAGCTCTCTCTGAACGTTCTTTTGTGGATCGTGAAGAGGAAGAGATATTGACATACGCCTTACAGCATCTTCTTCGTTATTATAATAGATGCAAACGCCAGCATACTCAGTATGATGTAGATGAAGCTATAAAGAATAATCTGGGGGGATGGTTCAAACCAGAGTATTATAAGATACTGGCAGAACGGGTAGATCGCTACGGTAAAAATGCGACAATAGAGGGAGTACATACACCATTACATCAACATTATCGTCAGTTATTATATGAAGAGATGGTAAAGAATGGTTATACCCCCTGGGAAGCATGGTATTGGGTATATCATGAGTATAACTCAGATTTAATAAAGGAGAATTAATGAACAAATTAAAAATAGTATATACATTTGTAATGTTGGGTGGTTTTATAGTAGATATATTTAACAGTATTATTCATTACTTCTCTAAAGAATATACTGCTGCCATCTGGTGGTTATTATTCGCAATATTCGTATATGAAATATTTATCAGAACAATGGAGGAATCAGATGACTAAATTAGATAAGATATTTTCGACTATAATTATATTCTTAGCTGTAGCTATTCTTCTATTCGGTTTATTTGCTTGCTGCACAGGACATATTGTTGGAATTATGTTCTGCGTATTAGGTATAGCACTGGTCTATGTATTCTATTCATTATATGGGGATGAATACGGGGGTAGATAAATATGAGGAAAATGAAATATTGTATATTTGGTATACCCGATGAATGGGATCCAGAGAATTGTTATATCGATATTAATCTTAAAACTGGTGAATATGAGATATTAAACTTGGAGCCAGATAAAATTGTGGAAAGATATGATGGGAAGTTGAAACGGTTTGTTGAATTTAATGTTTTTAATGAGGAGGAGGATGATGGGAAATGATGAATTGTGATCTTAATTTAAATGAGTACTATAAACTGGCATGTTATTTAGAAAATCACGCAATAAAATATAAAAGTATTATTGATGCTAACCATGATTTCTATAAAATCGTTGTTTATAATAACAAGAACCAAAAATCATGGGATGCCCTGATTTGCCTAGGCAGTTATGGCTATCGAAAGGGTTGTCTTGAAGCAAAAGGCAAAATTGTGAATGGAACGAATTGGAGTGCAAAGAATAATCTTACAGGACATCTTACAGCGGACGATATCATAATGGTTTTAAAAAATGGTGAACCAAGTAAAACAAATTGTCTAAAGCAATATGGGATTGGAAGTACTGCCGAAACAACCGAAGATATTCTTGTATTACTGGATCAATTTGAGCAGATGATGAATGATGGATACTGTGCTGACGCGGAAGGATGATGAAAAGTAATGTTTTTTAACACTTGGGATGAACAAGATAAAAACAGATATATTAAGTATCTAAAAGAACAAATCAAGATGCTTAATGGTTCTATAAAAAAAATTCCACGAGAGAAAAATATCGTCATCCCTAATTATGTTCGCATAAGAGCCAATACAGTATTAATACCTATACAAAAACTGCAAGACCTACTAACTGGAGATATTAATACGCCGTCAAAGCCCATTGACAATGTAACACTTTTATATTTTTTACGCATATTGGAATCAATCATTATAGAAGAATGCAAAAAGGAGTTAGATACAGATAATGAAGACAAAAACTCTTTTAACCAACTGTCCTAATTGTGGCGCTCCTCTCTCCTCTGATGGGTACTGTTCGTATTGCAACACTAAAGTAAGATATGCCAATGAGTTAGAATATAATCTTTTCTCTCATGGAAATATTAAAGATGTGTTACCAACAGAAATAATGTTTAAGTTCATAGATGAAGATGGAACTATGGTAATTATTCCATTTATAGGTAGACCAGAGAATATTAAAGTTGAATATGATTCTTATGATGCTGTTGGTTACGGTGGTCGAATCATAACAACTTATTCTTCATCACCAGCTATTAAATTTGATTTTACTGGTTGTATTGGCGAATTACCCAAAATGCCCACAATATCTAGGAGGTAATAATGCTTTCAGAAGAAAACAGAAACAAAATTATAATGTCAGGGTTATATACTTGCGACCCGCAGCTTGATTGGTTACCAGAATATAAAAGATCAGATCCATACTGGTGTAAGAACTGGACTTTCAAACCTGTTGAATATGGCGGGAAACTGTTTATGCGGGATACCTATTGGTCCACAGAGACATTTCAAGTTGAATTAACAGATAGTAATTTTTATCTCTTCTCTCTTATGTTCGATTTTATGGAAGTTGAAGACTATAGGGGGAGCATTGATAAATGGTGTTGTTATAACGAAGAAGATCGGTGGCGGGCCGCAGTTGATTCTGGTGGCTGGAGAGGTGCAAAATTTTATATAAGGAAGGAATCCAGACCAAATAAAAATTGGGTTATTAAAAGACTTGAAAAAGAGATTAATGAAATTGAATATGATTTGGACTATAAAATAAAAATGTTATATAAAGTAAAGAATGATCAGGTTGATCTGAGGTATGTATAATGGGACAGAATTATATAAGCAGGTGTCCTGTATGTGACACAGCAATATCATATACAACATATTATGAAGAACCTGCGGGCTTGGTTGAGTTACATGCTTCTTGTCCAGTCTGCGGGTACTTTGCGGAGAAATGCTACTCTCCTACTTATGAGGGTATATGTGAGGGATATGATCCTAAATATGAGGATAGAATAAAAGAGTTAGGATTGAGAGTTGTATCAGAGGAGGAAATACCGTGATGAATTATGATGCAAAAGGCATTCCAATGGACTACGAAGCGCAGCAGGATGCTCTTGCTGATTTATTTAAAAGACTGCCTACAAGCAAGAAAGAAAAAGAAGAAAAGTCATGTGAAGACGCAGATATTACCTGCGAAGATTGTAAATATCATATGACCGTCTCATGGTGTGCAAAGGCAGTTAACCATGATCCAAAAATTAATAAGGATTATGAAACTGGTTGGATGGATGGATATGATGCAAAAGAAAACGAAAATATTTGGATTCCAGTTGGTGAGGGGTTTGAAGACAATTATCCAGAAGATGATGACTATTATTTGATAGCTTACAGAATTTATGATTCAGATATTAAGTATGGTATAGGGCGCTGGGATGGGAAATATGAATACTGGATAGTACCCAAATCAACCGACACAATCTTCTATAATAAAAAATATTATGTGTTGGCTTATACTAACATTCCCAAATATAAAGAACAAAGGAGTATTTAATATGAATGAAGAATATTATGAAGATGTGTTTGATGAAGATGACGAGCGTTATGTGCTTACGCCCTGGGGCTGCTTAGTTTGTGTTTTGGAAGATTATAATATTGATATAAATCATATTACTGGCAGAATGGGGGAACATATTGTAGATGATTTTATGAAACTCATGGAGAACGCAGGATATGTTGCCAAAGAATAAGCCAGAACTCAAATTAAATCTTGAGGAACAAATGGCAATTGATGAATGCTATAAAACGTTGGCTGCAGAGATTCTTATGGGTAAAGTTGAAGAATACATTTCTGCTTGGCAAAGGGGTAATAAATATTTATTGGATCATTATGAGGCTGATTTGCTATCTCCAAGATTCGCAAGATTATGTGTTGGAGATCTTGATGCAGAATCTTTAGTTATTACGCTTAAAGCTAAATGTAGGCAGTGGTATGGAGAGTTTAAAGAATGGAAACATAATGTAAGGTTTAAGTGAGATTTAAGTGAGGTATAGAATGTCGGTACTACTTTTAATAGGAATAATATTACTTGCATTAATCGCCAGTTTCTTATTAGTGGCGGGGCTTATGTGGGTAATATGTTGGGCGTTTTCATTAATTTTTTCATGGAAACTGGTTATAGGTGTTTGGGCTATTTTGGTTTTATTGAATGAGTTTCTTGGCCCAAGAGATACAAATAGCAGGAGGAAGCATTATGATTATTAATGCAAGAATAGATATTAGTTGGGAAGGTGTTCAAAAAGAAGAAACTGCCCCAGATAAGTATTGGTATAAGAACTTTGAAGAAGAGATCAAAGAAGCACTAAACGCAAAAGAGGCTGAAATTATTACTATTGATTTCTATGATGAAGATGATGATGAGCTTAATGTTGAGTGGTATTAATTTAAATATATAAGGAGGTTTATATGAGTATGTATAACAACGAAAGAGCTAAAAGATATGCGGCGGAAATGGCAGAAAATGCTTGTGAAGATTGCAGACTCAAGGATGACTGCGATCAGGGAATCAATTTTGAGATTACAGGTGAAATTGAGATAGAAGATCCTGAGATGATCGATGATATTGAAGAAGTCTTAAATGCAACATTTATTATTCCCGAAGATGGCAGCTTATATCTGACAAGTGATGAAGTTGAATGGCTTCGTTGTGAATTAGATTGTCTGAACATGGTGGACGAGGATAAAGATATTGTTCAGGAGGCGTTACGTCTTTCTGGCGCTTTAGATTATATTCTTGCTACACAGGTATATGAGGAAGATGAAGAATAAAAAACGCTGGAGAGAAATCAATAGAGTATATGAGAAGGAGCAAGCCAAGAGATATGGAAAGCGTTCTTATAACAGAGCGGGCAAAGCAGGTAGTAAAAAGCTGAAGCGAGAACGTATAAGGAACAAGAGGTTGTGCAAACAGTATCCTTGGCTTATTCCTCATAATGTTTGGACAGGGGAAATAAGCTGGGTAAGAAAGCAGTACGACTATACTGAATTAGATGCTATGGCTGCTGGTTGGAGAAAAGCGTTTGGAGATGTTTGGTGTGAAGAGATGCACAAAGCATTCGTTGAATGCAATTTCGTAGATATATTTCGTATAGAGCAAATAAAAGAAAAATTTGGGGAACTAAGGTGCTATGTTAATAATTATGCTCCACCCATTGATCACATTATTAATGCTTTTGAAGTCATATCACAACATGTATGTGTTAATTGTGGACAATTAGATGTCCCTGTCATCAATGATTATGGTTGGTATCTTCCACTGTGCAAAAAGTGTTATGAGCAGACTGAATGGCGTATTTCTAAAATGAACATAGTAAGTTACGAGGACAGGCTTGTTGAAGCAGCGGTTGAAGAAGCTGATATGAAGATTCCTGAGAGTTACACTATTCGTCAATGGTCAAAAGATAAAGATGACGCAGAAGACATTGTATATGATATCAGTGATTTGGTAGCTAAGATTCGTTATAAAAACAGAAAGAGAGACAAACATGGATAAGAGACTTAGAAAAAAAAGAGGAATATATACTAAATTTAAAGATGATGAATTATGGGATTTGGATCTGACTATCGCTCAGTTTGTGCTACCAAGATTAGTTAAATTCAAGAAAACCACAAAGGGTTATCCTGGCAGACTTGTCGTAGATGATAACATTGATTTAAGTTCAATATCTGACTCTGAGGATGACAAATATGTAACACTGTGGAATAACATTCTTGATAAGATGATCTGGAGTTTTGAGCAGATTGTTACTAATAGCGAGGAACCACAGTTGCCAGATGAAGCTGTTCAAAGAGTTGATATGAAAGATGGTATCTGGAACTACGAAATCGATGAACAGGTTAAGAAGAAATTCTGGGATGATACACAAGCCTATAATAATCGAATACAAGAGGGATTGCATTTGTTCGCAGAATATTTTAGAGACTTATGGTGGTAAAGAAAGTTGGTGATGTTTATTGGGCCAATTTGGTTACAAGATAAAGAATTTTCAAGCGGGGTCTATTTATGGCTATGAATTAGGGGTCAGGGATAAGTATGATTCAACGGATGCAATGTTGACAAATAGCTTATTCCTTGACTTTTTAAAAGAGAATGGGCTGGAAACTTGGAAAGACGAAAGTACAAGAGACATTATCTGTCTTGAATTTACATACGGTGTTGGCTCTTATAAAGAGGAATTACGTTCTATTAACCAGAGAATAAAAAAGAAGCAAAGTGAACATGAGAAAAAGAAAGTATCAGATAAAGAATTAGAAAGATATTTAGAAATAATGGAGCAACTCCGTAAACGAGCAGAAAGTAATCAAAATAAATTTAAAAAGAAAACAAGACAACAGCTTAGAGAAGAATATTACACTAATGGTGTTAACATACAATATAAAACTTACAACAAAAAAGGTGAAGTAATCAAGACAGACACAATTCATTACAAAATGTTATATCGTACCCCTGGCAAAGCTAAAAAGGGTACATGTATGTTTATTCGAGAAGAGTTATATGATAAGGCACTAAACTTTTTAAGAATGGGATTAGAGTTGCCAGATGAAAACGCCCCTATAGTTGAAATTGGTGCGTACTCTTCTCTCTCGACCAGCACCATCGTTGGTAAGGTTCGGATTCATCCATCTCAGATATTAGTCATAAAGGACATTGATGCCTATTTTAACACAAAAGTTATTAGTGTAGAACTTGATGAAAACAAACATTGCGTGGCAATTCCTAAAGATAATTACCAAGTAAAAAATACTTTATTCGATGGACAAGCATTGATTGATGAAAGCATATTCCCAGATTGGGGTGAGGGCTATATCCTGTTAAGACATCACTTTTGTAAGATGGCAGCTTTCAGGACTAACATCCAACTCTTTTTTCAAGATTATTTTGGTGATCAATACGAAATCGCTGAAGTTGAAGATATGTGGGGAAATAAGATTCCAGCCAAAGATGTAAAGTTGATTACAACAGAGAATGCCATGAAATGGATGAAGTTTGGTGTTGGTTTTGATTATTGGTCTGAATGGGTCCGTAAGAATGATTGTCAGTTTGGAATAGTCAAGACCGCCCACAAGAGTAAGCTTGGTGATGTCCAGAGGATGAGTTATCAGATGGTCAATGCATTAGACATAGACTTAATGGAGGATATCTGCAAAGAGACTGTTGATTATATAATGCAATTGAAACTCAATGATAATACATTCTTGGATTATTTGAAACGGAATGCCAATTTTGCCAATGATTATGAAGTACTTGTAGCTTTATGTGAACATAATCCAGAATTTGTTCGATGTGATTATTTTAGAGAGAGAAAATTTAGAATAATTAATGCTTATGTAAAGCAAGTAAAATCTGGTAAGCTGATTCAAGAAGCGGACAATTTGGTGATCGTTGGCTCCCCTTATGCCATGCTTCTAGCGAGTGTCGGGGATGATGTATACAAAGATGATACGTTTTTTGTTGAGAATGGAACAATTCAATGTTACACAGAACGTTTTAAAGATGGGGAATATTTAGCGGGATTCAGGAATCCTTTTAACAGTAGGAATAATTTGGATTATTTACATAATCATTACGACGAGCGGTTCAAGAAGTATTTTACATTCGGCAAATTAATTATTGCTTTAAATATGATTGGTACAGATGCACAAGATAGAAATAACGGCTTAACATACTGGGCCAGCATACAGAAATGTATGTAAAAAATAGTCGGTGAAAACGGGAAAGCTAAGTATATTAATATATGCTAATCCGTTACGAATGATACTGAAGCCAACAAAAGTAAGTATTAACGTTCAGAGACTAGAGAATGAGGATGGTCACCAATAATTTCTCCACGAGCGCCGACCACCTAAACGTAAAGTCGTAGGTGATGATATAGTCCGATACTTTGGGGAAACTCAGAGCAGCCTAAGATAAAGAGCTTGGGACGAAACATTTAAGCAGATCAGGATTCAGATTCTTTGTACGTTACTAATCAGCCATCTGTAGTAGATAGTGCCAGGCGGTATTATAAAGACTACCCCACCATTGTTAACAATATTCCCAAAGACAAAAACCATTATAATAATACGCCACTTGATTTTGCCAGAATAGACAACAATTTAGCTGCCA
>ODAI010535027.1_pt1 | contig 19869 bp, 18 predicted proteins | sample 1539321 | NCBI WGS metagenome assembly ODAI01 (sample SAMN02144231, study PRJEB22623) | gut metagenome | biome: sheep rumen | host: Ovis aries | place: New Zealand
AGTGAGCGAAAAACCAAATCTATTTGAGTTTTTCCGAACGAAAGTAACTTGGGCGAAGCCAACGTTACGAATAAGTGAGCACAATACAAACTGAAAGTGGGGGAAAAAGCAGAAATCCTCACAAATAAGGATTGTGCACACCAAGGAAAAGCCGTACCTTTGCAGCGTTTTTTGGAATGAACAGGTAAAATAAGCGTTTTCGGGTATGAATTTCTTAGGACTCATCATTGCAGTGGCCACCTTTCTGGTGATTGGCATGTTTCACCCCATTGTCATCAAGGCAGAATACCACCTCTGGTGGGCATTTCTGGTGGCAGGCGTGGGCTTCATCGTAGCCTCGCTCTTCGCAGCCAATAATGTGGTCAGCCCCATCCTTGGGGTCATCGGCTGTTCGTGCCTGTGGAGCATTCTCGAACTGTTCCAACAGAAAAAGCGTGTGGAGCGAGGTTGGTTCCCCATGAACCCCAAACGGAAAGAAGAATATCAACCACAAAATAATCATTAATCAATAAAACAATGAAAGCAATTAAGTATTATGCACTGATGCTCATTGCGCTGGTGGGCATGGCCGCCTGCAGCAGCGACGACGATGACAACACGCAAAAGCCAATTATCGACCCCGTAGAAGGACTCAGCGGCTACGTTTTCGTGTCCTCACGATTCTTCGCCGATTCGTATTATGGCGAAGCGGCTAAGTTGACCATCAAGAACGAGAACAACCAGTGGAACGTGTATTTCCAGGACCCTCAATGGGGCAATGGAACATTCAATAATGTGGCCATCAATGCAGAGCAGCACACCGTGACAGGCACAGGCTCCATCAGCATGGCCAACCTCCACAGCGGAGAGGTGAAAACTTACGATGCCACCATCAGCGGCGACATCACGAACCCCACCATCACCGCCGAACTGGGCACCATGGGCACCACCGTCATTTCTTTCTTCGCCGGCCCTGCTCCAGAAGCTTGTCAATTGAGTGGCAGCTACACAGGCGTCAATTCCGTCAAAGTGGGTGACACTTACGGACCCTACACCGCCGACATCACCTGCAAAATCACTCCCAACCCCGACGGAACGCTCAATGTGGAAATTCCTGAGCACCTGCTCAACCAGACCGCTATCGGCAACCTCACGCTTGGCAAGGTGACCATCAAGAACCTCTATTACGACGAGGCCAACAAGCGCTTCTACAAGGAGTATGGCAAGTTGGACAAGGACTTGACCATGCACTTCAAGGCTGAAGGCACGATGAATCTGGACCGCGACTACGCATTCACCGAAAACAGCGAGATGGAGGTGAAAGCCACGGAAACAGGCGTCCAGGTGATTAACCGATACCAGTTGGGCAAGATGCCATTCCCCATTGTTGCCACGTTCCAAGGAGCCATCGCCAGTGAGAAGTAAGTTTTTCCCCACCACCCTACTAAGCGTTGCACTGCTTTCTTCCTGCCACGGCATGTTTGACGAGCTTTACGACACGCCAACCGAAAGCATCGACATCAGAGATGGACAGCTCTATGTCGATGCTTCCAGTTGGCTCGACTGGTATTACATCGACTTCAACACTGCCAACCGAAACGCTGCCGAAGGCGGCACAAGCAGCGCCTTTGTCAAGCAAGCGATTCCTACCGAAATGCTCGACGTACAAGGGAGTGGGCCAGCCATGGAAACACCGGAAGAAACAGGCATCTACACCTACTGGTACGATGTCTTTGGCGCAGGCCTCTCCCACCATGAGTTCCGCAGTTTCACACCCACCGCAGAGCAGCCCGAGCCAGCGTTCTGGCACATTGCCGTACACCGTAACAATGTGCGCACCAACAATGGAGCCGCCCACGAAACCACCTACACGTCCATGAGCGACTTGCCAGAGAGCAGCAAAGCCTTTCAGGACAAAACGTTCACCCCCGATGCCTGGAACCAGTTGGACGTGTGGACTGTCCAAGCCCAAATGTTGCAAGGTCTCATCGGCAACCAAGGCATCAAGGTCAATCCTGTCCTCTCCTCGTGGCTCAAGGTCGATCTTCCCCCTGTGCCCCCCCTCTTCACGCTCAACAACCACGTGTTCATCGTCCGTTTTCCCGACGACACCTACGCAGCCATCCAACTCGAGAATTACCAAAGCCCAGCCGGCACCAAGTGCTGCCTGACCATCAACTATAAGTACCCATATTGAAAAATGAAACGTGAAAAGTGAACTCTTCACTCTTCACTCATCCAAATGAAGCATTTACTACTTTTCCTCATTGCCATTTGCTGCGCAGTTGTTTCCGCCGCACAGCCGTCCGCACAACCCCCCGACTCCACCTTCCACCTCAAAGACGTGGTGGTCACCGGCACACGCACCCCCAAGCTGCTCAAGGATGCACCCATACAGACGCGCCTCATTACCATGAAAGACATAGAAAAGGCTGATGCCACCAACGTAGAGGATCTACTGCAGCAAGAGATGCCAGGCGTAGAGTTTTCCTTTGCCATGAACCAAAAGAAGCACATGAACCTTTGCGGCTTTGGCGGTCAAGGCATCCTCTTCCTGATGGATGGCGAGCGACTGGCTGGCGAGACAATGGACGACGTCGATTTCACTCGCCTGAACATGGCCAATGTGGAGCGCATTGAAATTGTGAAGGGTGCTGCCAGTGCACTTTACGGCAGCAATGCAGGAGGCGGTGTCATCAACATCATCACGAAGGAGCAAACAGCACCGTGGACACTGAACCTGAACGGACGTTTGGCTCGCCACAACGAGCGCCGCTTCGGAGCAAGCTATGGAGTGAAGGGGAAGTGGCTGCAAAACAGACTGGACATCCACCACAGTTCCACCGACAATTTCAACGTCAGCAACGCTACAGAGCCTGCCACGCAAGTCATCTCCACCATCTTTGGCGATTGCACCTGGAACGTGAAAGACCGACTGACATACTCACCCACCGACAACCTGCGATTCATTGCCCGCGCAGGCTATTTCTACCGGCAAATCACCCGAACGGCCGACACCCCCGAACGATACCGCGATTTCTCCGCAGGCCTGAGGGGACTTTGGGACATCAGCAAACAGGACCAGCTGGAACTATCCTACTCGTTTGACCAATACGACAAATCGGACTACCACAAGATTTCCCATCTCGACGTGCGCGACTACAGCAACGTGCAAAACATCGTCCGCGGCATCTACAACCACCATTTCCGCTCAGGAAGCATCCTCACGCTCGGCACCGACTTCATGCACGACTACCTGATGAACAAGAACCTGGGCACAACTGCGGAGTCGCAAGACGTGTTCGATGCGTTCGTGCAGCACGACTGGCTCATCGACAAGCATTGGGAAATGGTAAGCGCAGCCCGTTACGACTACTTCTCCGACAGCAAAGACGCCCACTTCACCCCCAAACTCTCTGTCCGCTATCAGCCCACCAACAATCTCAACCTCCGTTTGGGCTACGGCATGGGCTTCCGCTCGCCCGCCCTGAAAGAGAAATACTACAACTTCGACATGGAGGGCATCTGGATCATCCAGGGGAACCCCCGCCTGAAAGCCGAATTGAGCCACAACCTCCACGCCTCGGCCGACTACACCAAGGGGAACTACAACCTCACCGTAGCCGCCTACTACAACCACGTGAACAACAAACTCGCCACCGGCATTCCACACTATCTGCCGGGCGACGACAAGCAACTCTACCTGGACTACGTGAACCTGTCCGACTACACCGTCTGGGGCGGTGAAGCAACTGCCTTGGCACGTTGGGCGGGCGGATTCAGTGCCCGCATTTCCTACGCCTTCACCAACGAGCAACTCCCTAAGGACGGCAACGGACGCACCATCAACAATCAGTACATCCCTGCCCGCAAACATTCCCTGACCGCCCGCATCGACTGGGAAAAGCAGTTCACCAAGCACTACGGACTGCTCATCACCCTCAACGGGCGATTCCTCTCAAAGGTGAGGAATGTGGAGTTTATCGACTACTACGACATCTCCAAAGGCACCAACACGGTACACTACCCTGCCTACACCCTTTGGAAACTTTCCACCATCCACCGCCTGGGCAAAGCCGTAAAGGTGACAGCCGCCATCGACAACTTGCTCAACTACAAACCCAAGTACCACTACTTCAACAGTCCCCTCACCGATGGCATCAACCTGATGGTGGGCTTGTCGGTGGACATTGACAAAAGCAAGTTACATAACATATTATGATGAAGCAAGTTTGCAAAGGAAAAGCACTTTATTCTTGCAATTGAACATCAAAACCACCTAAGAAGGGAAGAAAAAGAGGGAAAGGGACTGCTTTTCTAACATAAAATGTTTACCTTTGCACATCCTTTCGGGTTATGACACACCCGAAAGGTTGCTTTGTGCTGGTGAGCAGAAGAGCGGTGCAACCATCAAAATATGTGATAACAAAACAAAAGATAGAGAAAAATAACATGAAACAACTACTACTTGGTGACGAAGCCATTGCCTTGGGAGCCATCAATGCCGGACTTTCTGGCGTGTATGCTTACCCAGGCACTCCGTCAACCGAAATCACTGAGTTTATCCAGAGTAACAAGGTGGCTCGGGAAAGAGGCATCCACAGCCGTTGGTGCACTAACGAGAAAACGGCCATGGAAGCTGCACTGGGCATGTCGTATGCAGGCAAGCGTGCCTTGGTGTGTATGAAGCATGTGGGCATGAACGTATGTGCCGACGCATTTGTCAACAGTGCCATCACGGGTGTAAATGGTGGACTTATTGTCTTGGCTGCCGACGACCCCTCGATGCACTCGTCACAGAACGAGCAGGACAGCCGCTTCTATGGCAAGTTTGCGCTCATTCCTGTATTTGAACCATCCAATCAGCAGGAAGCTTACGATATGATGGCTTCGGCTTTCGACATGTCGGAACAGCTGAAAGTGCCTGTGCTGCTGCGCATCGTCACCCGCCTGGCTCACAGCCGTGCTGCCGTGGAGGTGGGAGAGCCGATTGCAGAAAAAACGCTGAACCCCAGCACCGACCAGTGGGTGTTGCTGCCAGGCATTGCTCGAAAGAAGTATGTGGATTTGCTTGGCAAACAGGCTGCATTCCAAGAAGCATCGGAATCATCACCTTATAACAAGAAAGAAACAGCCTCAGGGCAGAAACTTGGCATCATTGCTTGCGGCATCGGCTACAACTACGTGAAGGAGAACATGGGAGGCGGTGCAAACATCCTCAAGATTTCGCAGTATCCACTCCCTGCTGAAGCTATCAAGAAATTGGCTGGGGAGAATGATGCCATCCTGGTGGTGGAAGACGGTCAGCCCGTGGTGGAGGAACAAGTAGCTGGCATCCTGGGTGCCGGATACCCCATCAAGGGACGCTTGACTGGCGATCTGCCCCGTACTGGCGAACTCACACCTGACAGTGTGGCCAAAGCCCTTGGGTTGCCTGCGGGCCCCGTCTTTGACAATGCGAAGAATCTTGCAGGCCGTCCCCCACAACTTTGCCAAGGATGTGGCCACCGCGATGTCTATACAGCACTGAACCAAGTGTTGGCCGAATATCCCGACTACCGTGTGTTTGGCGACATCGGCTGTTACACGCTCGGTGCCTTGCCACCCTTCAAGAGCCTTTCATCGTGCGTAGATATGGGAGCCAGCATCACGATGGCCAAAGGTGCTGCTGACGCAGGCCTCTTCCCAGCCGTAGCCATTATTGGCGATTCCACCTTCACTCATTCGGGCATGACAGGTTTGTTGGATGCCGTGAACGACCAGTCGAACATTACGGTGGTCATCTCCGACAACCTCACCACCGGCATGACAGGCGGTCAGGACTCAGCTGGCACAAACAAGTTTGAAGCCATCTGCCTCGGCTTGGGCGTGGAGCCTGAGCATGTGCGCGTGGTGGTTCCACTGCCGAAGAATATGCCTGAGATTACACGCATTCTGAAAGAAGAGATAGAGTACAAGGGTGTGAGCGTGATCATTCCACGCCGTGAGTGCATACAGACGGCTGCTCGCCATGCCCGTGAAAGACAAAAAGCAAAGGAGGCTAACAAATGAAGAAAGACATCATACTTTGCGGTGTGGGAGGACAAGGCATCCTCTCCATCGCAACCATCATTGGTGAAGCAGCCACGAAGGCTGGACTGAACCTAAAGCAGGCTGAAGTACACGGAATGAGTCAACGTGGCGGCGATGTGCAGTCTAATTTGCGCCTCTCTACCGAACCCATCTACAGCGACCTCATTCCGCAAGGTGGCACAGACGTTGTCATCTCTATGGAGCCAATGGAGTCGTTGCGCTACCTGCCTTATCTGGCAAAGACGGGAACGATTGTCACCAGTTCCAAGCCTTTCATCAACATTCCCAATTATCCTGATGAAGCGGCTCTGCAAGCTGAACTCGACGCGCTTCCTTCTGTAGTGAAACTGGACATTGAGTCGGTGGCTAAGGACGCAGGCAATGCCCGTGGAGCCAACATGGTGCTGCTCGGCATGGCCGCCCCCTTCATCGAAATCATCTCGGTGGAGCAACTCCGTGAGGCCATCGCCGTCATCTTTGCCCGCAAAGGTGAGGCAATTGTGGAGGCGAACCTCAAGGCTTTCGACATGGGTGTGGAAGCCAGCAAAAAATAATTTAACCATTTTATAACCTCTAAAACCAAACCAAAATGATTCACAATCCGGAAATGGAATGCATGGACAGAGAGTCCATGCGCAAACTGCAGACGGAGCGTCTGATTAAAACCGTAAGGAACTGTTACGAGAACGTGCCTTTCTATCGGAAGAAGATGGACCGCATGGGGGTAACACCTGATCAGATCAAAAGTATCGATGACATTGTGAAGCTCCCCTTTACCACCAAGCACGACCTGCGCGACGAGTATCCCTTCGGACTACAGGCTGTGCCACAGAGCGAGATTCGCCGCATCCATGCCTCGTCGGGCACAACAGGCAAACCCGTGGTGGGCACCTACACAGAGAACGACCTGAAGATGTGGGCTGAATGTGTGGCTCGCGTAATGGCCGTGGGCGATGTGGGGCCTGGCGACATTGTGCAAGTGTCTTACGGATACGGATTGTTTACAGGTGGCTTGGGTGCTCATGACGGGGCTGCCGTGCGCGGTGCCGTGCAGTTGCCCACTTCAGCAGGCAACTCAGAGAAGCAGGTGATGCTGATGAAGGACTTTGGCACCACCGCCCTGTGCTGCACGCCTTCTTATGCCCTCCATCTGGCTGAGGTGATTGAGAAAAGCCCCAATATCAATGCAGAAGACTTGAAACTGAGAGTCGGTTTCTTCGGAGCTGAACCTTGGACATGGGGAATCCGACGTGAATTGGAGAAGAAGCTGCACATCAAGGCTATCGACATCTATGGACTGACCGAAATGTGCGGTCCGGGCGTAGGTGGTGAGTGTCAATATCAGAACGGCACCCATGTAGCAGAAGATATGTTCTATCCCGAAATCATTGACCCTGACACGCTCGATCCAGTGGAACCAGGCCAGGAGGGCGAATTGGTGTTCACCTCCCTGTGCAAGGAGGCCATGCCTATCCTCCGCTACCGCACCCGCGACCTCACTCACCTCATCTATGAGCCTTGCGAATGCGGTCGCACCACCGTGCGTTTGGGCAAGATTCTGGGACGAAGCGACGACATGCTCATCATCCGCGGCGTGAATGTGTTCCCATCTCAGATTGAGACTGTACTCACAGAGTTCCCGGTTTTCACTCCACAGTATTTCATCACCGTGGACCGCAAGAACAACGAGGACACTTTCGACCTCGATGTAGAGCTGCGCGCCGAATACTTCTCGCCCAACCCAGCCAAACAGATGCCGTTCATCAAACCTCTGTACGACCGCATCGTCAGCATGGTGGGCATCAAACCCAATATCCACATCAAAGAACCAGGCAACATCGAGCGCTCGACAGGCAAGGCAAAACATGTGCTTGACAAGCGAACGCTTCTGAAGGACTGGAAATAACGCTCAAAAAGCCCCCTAAGGAGTGGCAGATGGCTTCTCTGCACAAAAATTTTCGCTTTCAAGGCTGATTGTTTGGATTCTTTTATGTAATTTTGCACACGGAATATATTTTTATCCGACATGAATACACCATTAGACTATAGCATCGTCACCAACGCAATCGAAGAAATGGGACTGGGCGACTTCTCCCAAGCCACGATTCGTGACATACAGTCACTCTCCCGCGTACTGGAAGAGAAGACAGGGCAACAGGTCATCCATCTTGAAATGGGTGTGCCTGGACTGAATCCATCGGCCATTGCATTAAAGGCAGAGCAGAAGGCGCTGAACGAAGGTTGCGCCACCATCTATCCTCCCAACGGGGGCATTCCACGCATCAAACAGGCTGCATCCCAATTTGTCAAGGCTTTCATCGGCGTGGACATCGACCCACTCTGCTGCATCCCCACCACGGGCTCCATGCAGGGCACTTTCGCTACCTTTACAGCCTGGCATCTTGCTATGCCTGAGAAGGATACGGTTCTCTTTATCCATCCGGGCTTTCCCGTACAGACCGCACAGTGCGATGTCATCGGACTCAAACATATTGGTTTGGACATCCACGATTATCGTGGTGATGCACTCATCAACAAGTTAGAGGAACTGCTGGCTGGCGGAAACATCTGCGGCATTGTCTATTCCAACCCCAACAACCCTTCGTGGGTGTGCTTCAACGAAGAAGAGCTGAAAGGCATCGGTCAGTTAGCAAACAAGCATGACCTCATCATCCTTGAGGATCTGGCTTATTTCGCCATGGACTTCCGTCGCGACCTCAGTCACCCCTTCCAGGAGCCTTACCAAGCCACTGTGGCACGATATACCGACAACTATATCCTCGCCATCTCTGGCTCAAAGGCCTTCTCCTATGCTGGACAGCGCATCGGTGTGGCATGCATCAGCAACAAGCTCTACCATCGAGTCTATCCAGCCCTGCACCAACATTTCGGTGTAGGCGAGTTCGGGAACTTCTTCTGCAACCGACTCATGTACACCCTCTCCAGCGGCACCACCCACAGCGTTCAGCACGCCATGGCGGCACTCATGGAGGCGGCCTGCGACGGAACCTACAACTTTCTCGATGACGTGAAAGAATACGGACGACGCGCAAAATACATGAAGGAAGTGCTGCTTTCCAACGGCTTCTACCTGGTTTATGACAACGACCTCGGTTCTCCTTTGGCCGACGGTTTCTACTTCACAGTGCAATACCCAGGCATGACCGACCTGCAACTCACACGCCAACTGATGTACTACGGAATCGCTGTCTTCCCACTCGACACGATGGGTTCCAACGAACAAGGTGTGCGCATCTGCACCTCCTTTTTCTCGAAGGAACAAGAACCCCTCTTCAAGGAAAGAATAGAAGCTTTCCACCGCAACAACCAGACAACATAGCTTGCCGTCCTTCCTTTTGCGATTTCATTCTACTTTATAAATCAAAAAAATCATTTTTTAACTCTCAAATTCTATACAATTATGAAACTTACAGTTCAGAATGCAGCCGACACCGTTACGGGTTTCATCGAAGGTCGTTTAGATACAGCCGCTGCCACCCAGTTTGCACAGGACATGCAACCCATTCTTGAGAATGCCAACAAAAACATCGTGCTCGACTGTACGAAAATGGAGTTCATTTCTTCCTCTGGTCTTCGCCTTTTCCTTGCTATTCGCAAACAAGCACTGGCCGATGGTGGCAATGTAACCATAAAAGGAGCAAGTCAGGACGTAAAACAAGTCTTCACCATCACAGGTTTCACAGCATTGTTCAAATTCACAGACTAAATCTCCAGCACAAAAGCAATGGATGATAAATCGCCATACCTCCATCCGCAATACGAAACGCTCTCACCCGATGCCTTGAAAGCGCTCCAGCTGGAGCGCCTACAAGCCACGGTGAAGCATTGTATGAACTCACCCTTCTACAAAAAACGGTTTGAGGAACATGGGCTAAAGCCCGAAGACATTAAATCATTGGAGGACATCCGCAAGATTCCCTTCACCACCAAGCAGGACCTGCGCGACACCTACCCATTCGGCATCGCCAGCGTACCCCTGCGGCAGTGTGTGCGGCTCCACTCCTCGTCTGGTACGACTGGAAACCCCACCGTTATCCTGCACACCCAGAAAGACCTCGATGAATGGGCCAACCAAGTGGCCAGAAACCTCTGGATGGTAGGACTACGCCCTGATGACGTGTTTCAGAATTCCTCTGGTTACGGCATGTTCACGGGCGGTCTTGGCTTCCAATACGGTGCTGAGAAATTGGGCATGCTCACCGTGCCAGCCGCAGCCGGAAACTCCTTGCGCCAGATTAAGTTCATCAAGGACTTCGGCACCACAGCCATTCACGCAGTGCCCAGCTACGTCACCCGTCTCTATGAGGTAATGCAACAGGAAGGGGTGGATCCACGCAAGGACACCAAACTCAAAGTTCTTGCCATCGGAGCAGAACCCCACTCCGAAGAGCAGCGTCAGCGCATCGAGAAGATGATGGGTGTGAAAGCATACAATTCCTTCGGTATGAGTGAAATGTGCGGACCTGGTGTTGGCTTTGAATGCCAAGAACAAAACGGACTCCATTTCTGGGAAGACTACTACATCGTAGAAATCGTCAACCCCGACACGCTCGAACCTGTTCCCGAAGGAGAAATCGGCGAACTTGTCCTCACCACACTCTGTCGCGAAGCCATGCCCCTGCTCCGCTACCGAACCAGGGACCTCACCCGAGTGCTCGGACACACATGCCCTTGCGGAAGAAACCACGTCAGACTCGACCGCATGCGTGGACGAAGCGATGACATGATGGTACTCCGCGGCGTGAACATCTTCCCCATCCAAATTGAGAAGATACTCATGCAATTCAAGGAACTCGCCAACAACTACCTCATCACGCTGACTACAGACGAGGACAACGACAATATGACCGTAGAGGTGGAACTCGAAGAACTCTTCACCGACGATTTCCAGCGACTGCTTGCTCTACAAAAAGAAATCAAGCGCCGCCTGAAAGACGAAATCCTTCTCACTCCCCATGTAAAACTGGTTCCAAAGGGCACGCTGCCTGTGAGCGAAGGGAAAGCTGTCCGCGTAGTTGACAAGAGAAAAGTGTATCAATAAAACAGCAATTGCCAAATCGCAAATTGAAAGATGACTATCAAACAACTATCCATATTCATCGAGAACAAAAGTGGCACTCTCATCAAAGTTCTCGACATGCTCAGCAAGGCCAACATTCAAATTATAGCCTCCACCATTGCTGACACGAAGGACTACGGCATCTACCGTTTGCTGACCAATGACTCGGCACAGGCTTACCTCATTCTGAAAGAATCGGGCATCAACGTGCAACTCTCAGATGTCATCGCCCTCAGCATCGATGATGAGCCTGGACGTGCCGCTAATGCCGTGAAGCAGATTTCAGATGCAGGAGTCAGCATTCTCTACCTCTATTCGTTTGTATGGAAAGGGAAAGGGGTGCTCGTGTTCCGTACCGACCAAAGCGAAAAGGCCAAGGAAACCATCATGCTCAACAAGTTTTCCTTCCTCACGGAGAAAGATTTTCAGTAAAAACGCCCACTCCCCATGCCAGCATCCATGACTTTGCTTGAACGCCTTAACACCGACGACCGCTTTGCCCGCAGCATAGGAGCACAACTCACCGAACTGCGTGAGGGATACGCTAAAGCGGAACTCACCGTTGAGGAACGACACCTAAACGGAGCAGGCGTGTGCCAAGGAGGTGTCATTTACACACTTGCCGACCTCGCCTTTGCAGGAGTGGCTAATTGTCACGGCATCCTCACCTTAGGTATCAGCAACACCATCACCTTCCTGAAATCAGGGCAGTTGGGCGACCGCATTATTGCAGAATGCTCGGAAGTCCATGACCATCACAGGCTTCCCTACTGCGATATGAAAATCACCAACCAAAAAGGTGAGCTGCTGGCCACCATGACAGGGCTGGCCTACCGCATGAAGAAAGAGTTTCCATTCGACGCACTGATGTAATGATAGACATTAAACTTGACGTACACACCCACACCATCGTGTCAGGTCATGCTTTCAGCACCCTCAACGAAATGATTCAGGAAGCAGAAAAGCATGACCTGACATTGTTTGGTGTAACCGAACACGGACCAGCCATTCCAGGCACATGCTCCATCATCTATTTCCGCAACTTGCACGTGGTGCCAAGACAATACGGAAAGATGCGTCTGCTGCTCGGAGCAGAACTCAACATCATTGACTATGAGGGCAACGTTGACATCACCGACCCATACGTTCTGGGCTTTATGGATCATGTCATTGCCGGACTCCATTCCCTCTGTTACACAGATGGCAATCGTGCCCAAAACACCTCTGCCCTGATGGGAGCCATCGAAAACCCACACATTCACATCATCTCCCATCCATGCGATGGAACCGCCTCTGATTTCGACATCGAGGCAGTGGTGAAGGCGGCTAAACATACGGGGACCCTACTTGAGCTCAACAGCAGTTCCCTCAATCCTGCCCGCCACAAGACATTGGCTCACCCCATGTTCATCCAAATGCTACAATTTTGCAAGCAACTGGACGTGCCTATCATCCTGGGCAGCGATGCACACCATACATCGGCCATTTGCGATTACCGCTATGCCCTCCCCTTACTGTCCGAAACGGGCTTTCCCGATGAACTCATCATCAACGACAAACCCCAACTTTTTCTTCAATTAATTGGCAAAAGTTAGACCGCCATCCTTTTCCGAAGCTCTTTTTACCTATAAATCTAAAAAAAAGTGGGAAAAGTTTTGTCAGTTCAAAAAAAAGCTCTAACTTTGCACTCGCAAAACAAAAACAACGGTGCCATAGCTCAGTTGGTAGAGCATCGGACTGAAAATCCGTGTGTCCCCGGTTCGAATCCTGGTGGTACCACAAGAAAGGCTTCTGACGCTTTGTCAGAAGCCTTTCTTGTCGTCTATCGCTGACGATTATGCGCACAACGTGAGCAGGGCACACGTTGAACATCAAAAAAGAGGGCACATAACAAAAAAAAGAGAGGATTGATTTGATAATTCAATAATTATTAGTACATTTGCAACAAGAACCCAAACAAATTACAATCTTTTAACATTTTTGTCTATTTCATCACAGTCATGAATGCACAAATGAGTATTACTGAAGCACTGAGCCAGAGCGGACTTGAAGCCATAGACTTTGTCATCCTCTTCACCTACATCATTCTGTTGGTCAGCCTCGGTGTCTTCCTCAGCTATAACAGAGACACCAAAAGCAGGAGTGCCACCGACTATTTTCTGGCAGGCAACACCTTGACATGGTGGGCCGTTGGCGCGTCGCTCATTGCCGCCAACATCTCCACAGAACAGATTATAGGTATGGCAGGAACGGGCTATGCCGACGGCATTGCCATTGCGGCCTATGAATTGATGGCCTCGGTGGTGCTGATTGTGATAGGAAAATTTCTGCTACCAGTCATGATGGACAGAAAGATCTTCACCTTTCCCCAGTTCTTGCGACAACGCTACAACCAGGAGGTAGGCCTTGCTTTTTCCATCCTCTGGCTCTTTTTATACATTTTGGTCAATCTCACTTCTGTCTCCTGGCTTGGAGCTCTTGCCATCGAACAGATTATGGGATTTCAAGGTCTCAGCATCAACATCTTAGGAATAGATGTATCCATGCGCATGATTATCGTCGTGACCCTTTTCCTCATTGCTGGTGCCTACTCCATCCACGGTGGCATGACCTCTGTAGCGTGGACTGATGTCATACAAATCATCTTTATCATTGGCGGTGGACTTGCCACTGCATACTTTGCCGTCCAGGCCTTGGCTGGCAACGACGGTTCTTTCATCGAAGGATGCAAAAACCTTTACAGTTTCCTCCTCAACAAAGAATACGAAAATGATGTTCATTTCCATCTCATTGTACAAGAAAGCCGAAACCCTCAGGCTTTTGCCAACGTACCAGGCCTTGCCGCCATCGTGGGTAGTATGTGGCTGACCAACCTCTCTTATTGGGCATTCAATCAATACATCACCCAGAAAGGATTAGCTGCACACAGCATCCACGAAGCACAGAAAGGATTTGTCTTTGCAGCCTTCCTGAAAATCATCATGCCAGCCATCGTCATCATCCCAGGCATTTGCACTTTCTACCTGACGCAACACAGCGAGGGCTATCAACTCCAAAGCACCATCCATGTCTCTGACGATGCCTATCCGTGGCTCATCCGAAATTTCATTCCACCCGGCATCAAGGGTCTGGCCTTCATCGCCATCACGGCAGCCATTATCTCCTCTCTTGCCTCCATGCTTAACAGTACCGCTGCCCTGTTCACCATCGACATCTACCGAAAGTACATAAAGCCAGATGCCACAGACAAGAAAATTGTCAGTGTGGGGCGTATCGCGGCTGTTGTCACACTCGTGCTCGCGGTCATCGCCACCAACCCACTCCTCGGAGGTCTTGACCAAGCATTCCAGTACATCCAGGAATACTCTGGATTTCTCTACCCGGGCATCACCATCGTGATAGCCCTCGGACTCCTTTGGAAACGAGCCTCCACCAAAGCCACCATCTGGACCACCATCCTCACCATTCCCCTTGGTGTCCTCTTCAAGTTGTGGATGCCTGATGTGGCTTTCCTCTTCCGAGCTGGCTACGTATTCATCATCCTGCTCATCCTTTTCATCACCATTTCTCTGATGAGCAAAAAGACCGTTAAATCATCCACCGAACTGCCCAAAGAATACAGGAAATTCATCTTCCGTTGGGGCTACGGCATTGCAGCCGTGTCCATCCTGTCCATCTTGTGCGCCACCGTTGTCACCGTAGGTGCTCACTTCCTTCCCCCAGATGCCTCCCCCGACAACAATATCATTGCCTACCTCAACGACATTGGCTTCCAAGCCTTCTATTTCTTTGGTGCCCTCAGCGGCGGATGTGCCTTGCTCATCATCTCCAACGCAAAATCGCATAAGCAAGACCCCAAAGCCATCGCTTTCAACATTGCCCTTTTCAAGACCACCCGGGGCTACACGATTGCATCCATCATTATCTGCACCATCACCTTGCTACTCTACATCATGCTATGGTGACAAGGCTGGCAAGTACAACTCATGAAAGAGCAGAGTAAATTGCCTACGGCGAGCAAATGATTCATGACCGAAAAACGGAGGGTTCATCACTTCTTGACGAACCCTCCGTTATCTTTTTTATTGCACCTAAATGCCCGTACCCTTTCCTACTAATTAAAATAATAGAGGAAAGTAGCCAACCCCTCAAGAGCCTGCTTTTTCTGGTTCTCAATCTCGAGTTTGAATTTAATCTGTGCCTTGCAAATGCCACGAATATTAGATATTTCATAAAGCACTGCTGTCAGACGTACCCTCTGCCCAGCAAGCACAGGCTGCCCGAACCGCATTTGGTCCATGCCATAATTGACAAGCATCTTCACATTGTTCACCTGAATCAGTTCCTGCCACAGATGAGGCAGCAGCGACAGTGTGAGATAACCATGAGCAATCGTTGATTTATACGGACTCTCCACTTTTGCACGTTCCGGATCCACATGAATCCACTGGTGGTCGAGGGTGGCATCAGCAAAAAGGTTGATACGTTCCTGCGACACCTCGAGCCATTCGCTCGTGCCAATTACTTCACCAAGGTGGGAGGCAAATTCATCGTAAGAGTTGACTATGAGCTTTTCCATATCTGTAATTTCTGTTAAAATATATTGCAAAGATAACAAAAAAAGATGAACGAACGTGAAATGCGCTCTCTTTTTCTGACATTTAGAACAAAAATATTTTCCTTTTCCACATAAAGAGCAAAAAAGAGAGAACTGCAAACAGCAATCCCCCCTATTTTGTGTAAGAATTTTAAGATTAAGCCTCAGCCTTCTTGCCTGAGAGTTTTTCCTTAATACGTGCCTTCTTACCAGTGAGCTTACGCAGATAGTAAAGCTTAGCGCGACGCACCTTACCCACTTTGTTCACCTCGATAGAGTCGATGTTGGGCGAGTTGAGAGGGAAGATACGCTCAACACCTACGGTACCAGACATCTTGCGCACAGTGAAACGCTTCTTCTCCTGATGACCTGCAATCTTAATCACAACGCCACGGTAAAGCTGAATACGCTCCTTGTTACCTTCTACAATCTTGTAAGCAACTGTCACAGTGTCACCCGCTTTGAAGTCAGGGAACTGCTTTGGCTCGGAAGTCTGCATTGCTTCCTCTGCCACTTTAATTAAATCTACTGCCATTTTTGGTTTGATTATTTAAAGAGTTACAGCGGAGCATTCTCCTTTTCAGAGTGATGAGATTCTCTGTCTCACCCCCTTGGGCTCTTTCCCTATCGGACAGCGGCTTCGCCAAAAACGATGCAAAGGTACAAAAAAAGGAGGAAACATGAATGAGGAACGAGCAATAATTTACCGATAAAAGTGAAAACAGCATGATGAAAACGTATATTTGCCCTTTTTGTTCATTTTTTTATTTACTGATTTCCAAAATTCACTAAAAGAGTCTCAAAATTTACAAAATCGGATGAAATGGACACTTTAGTTTTGGCTGTTTGCAAAAATTAGCGTACCTTTGTAAATAATATTCGTAAATAAAGCAACGAAAGACGAGTTAAAACTAAACTAAAAATGGATGAACTTGTATTTTTAGGTTTTCATCTTGATGCATGGATTACCATCGCAACGGTACTTGTGATGTTCACTGTCCTTTTGTTCACTAAGTTGCGCGCCGACCTCGTATTCCTCGGTGCCATTGCCATTCTATTTGTAACAGGTGTACTCAAAGCCGAGGAAGCTTTCTCAGGTTTCAGCTCCACCTCGGTGGTAGTTATCGGTGTACTCTTCATCGTTGTTGCTGGACTCACCCATACGGGTGTCTTGCAATGGATTGTGAAGAACCTCTTAGGTCAGCCCAATAGCTATTCCAAGGCAGTCATTCGCTTGATGCTGCCAGTAGCAGCACTGAGTTCATTTCTCAGCAACACAACAGTGGTGACGCTTTTCGTTGGCATCGTCAAGATGTGGTCGAAGAAATTGGGACTCTCTCCCTCCAAGCTGCTCATTCCATTGAGCTATGCCTCAGGCATGGGTGGCGTGTGTACGTTGATTGGCACACCCCCCAACCTAATTATCTCTGGACTATATGCCGACAATACAGGCCAGACGATGAACATTTTAGCGACAGCTATCCCAGGCCTATTCTGCCTCGCCGTCGGCGTACTTTCCATCATCGCCTTACGTCGGCTACTACCCGACCGCAAGGTTCCTGAATCGGCATTCGAGACAACGTCGGAATATACAGTCGAGTTGCAAGTTCCCTCCGACAATCCACATATCGGACAGACATTGGGCGAAGCTGGTCTTTATACAGTGAAGGGGGGGTCTCTGTTGGAAATCTACCATTTCGACAATCTTCCATCGCCCGTCACAGAAGAAGAATTTATTCTTGGCGGCGACCACCTGGTATATGCTGGACAGATTGACGAGATTTTGGAGCTGGTAAAGACCCACGGTCTGGTGAGTTCAGACCACCAAGTCTTCTCGTTGAACGAAATAGACCACAACCGACAGTTGCACACAGCCTACGTCACCTTTGGCAGTCCGCTCATCGGCACAACAATCAGCGAGAGCCATTTTGAGCGTGATAACAACATGACGCTCGTTGCTGTTTCCCGTCGTGGAAAGCGCATCAACCAACCTCCTCGTAAAGTGGTGCTACAGGCTGGCGACACCCTGCTGCTCGAATGTCCACCACACGTAAAGACAAACACCGAACAGTTGTCCTCACAACTGCATTTCTTCGACAACGAGCAGTTACCAAACATCGGATCCAAAACCCTCATTTCGTCTTTTATCATGGTGGCTATGGTAGCACTCTCAGCCTTTGGCGTCATGCCGCTACTCCAGTGCGCCTTCCTCGCGGCGGCAGCCATGCTCATATTAAGGTGCTGCACACCCGAACAAGCCATGAAGAGCATCAACGGCGAGATACTGATGGTATTTGCCTGTAGTGTCGTGCTGGGACTGGCCATTCAGAAAACAGGCATTGCCGAACGGCTGGCTTACGGAATCCTCGACATCTGCGGCACGAACCCCATCGTGGTCATGACAGCCATCTGTCTCGTAGCCACCTTCATCACCGAATTTATCAGTAACACAGCCGCTGGAGCCATGTTCTTCCCTATCATGTATCAAGCAGCCGATCAACTGGGCTACGAGCCATACCCTTTCCTCATCGCACTAATGATAAGTGTCAGCAGCAGTTTCGCCACACCCATAGGTTCACCCACCCACATGCTTGTCTATGGCCCTGGTGGCTACCGCTTCAGCGACTTCATACGCATCGGTCTGCCAATGAACATCATCATTCTGATAGCCAACATTTTTATAGTGAACATCGTCTATCCACTGACACCAATTCAATGAAAATTAGACTTTACACATAATTAAATATAAACAACTAACTAAACGAAAACATGGAAAAGATGAAAAAATGGGTACTTGCAGCCACCCTTATAATTAGCTGCACAGCAATAACATATTTCGGACTGTCCGCATGCAACGATGCCAATGCGCAAGATAGCGACTCCGCGCCCAAAGTGGAGAGTGCCGAATTGATACGCACCAGCCAAAGCTGGGACGGTGTGGAACTGCCAGACTATTTACAAGGACGCCCCGAACTGGTAGCAGTGAAGTACGTGTTTCCCGCTAATCAGAAGCTGGGCTGGCACCACCATCCCGTGATGAACTACGGCGTGCTGATGCAGGGCGAACTGACTATCATCGGACTGGACGGCAAGGAGAAGGTGGTGCATGAGGGCGAAGCCGTCGTAGAGATGGTGAACACCATCCACCACGGCGAGAACAGAGGCACGAAGCCTGCCATCCTCTACATGTTCTACCTCTCGCAAAAGGATCTGCCCTTAGCCGTGCAGCATCCCGAAATACCATTGGAGTAAAATTTAAGTCAAGTACTTTTATACACAAACACGTTAGCCTCTCAACACGCTCCGTGTTTCAACAAGTAGTAATTGCCTTACGGCGAACTAAAGGTTGCCGTAAGGCAATTATTGTTTTCTCAACCGACGAACGAAGCAAGGGCTGAGGCGGAACTTGTTCACACTATGTTTGCAAGGAGGAGGAAGACGAAGTCAACTAACACTGAATGTGCCGCAGAAGAGTTTCAGATTGACTATGGAAGAAGGTTCGTGGTCAAACACAAAAAATCTTTGGCAAAATTGTTAGCCAGGCTACACGAATTGTGACCTAATTCACGCGCCAACTCTCAAAATTTACAAAATCTGTTCCAAAATTTACAAAATCTTCTCTACAAGCACTCTATACATAAAAAATTTACAAAAATTTGCTTACCTTTGCACTTCGAAAAGATGCTCCTTCACGCACCACATCGTCGGCATTGACTTCGGCAACAACAAAACAATGGGCATCATTTCTGTTGAAAAAGGAGAATCAATCTATGGCAATGAGACTGACGCATGGTACTCGTTTAATAGCCGCCGTCTGAATAGCAAGCCTACACGATACGCAAATAGGTATCTATATATAATGGTAAAAAGGTAGGGATTAGGTAAAAAAGTGTGAACTCGCTCACATCTAAGGGTGTGAGCGAGTTCTAAACAAAGCTCAAATTAAAAATCCAACTCCTGTATGTATTTATACGCCTTCGGCGGACAAACGAAAAATAAATAACACAAGTTTCGGTTGTTCTACATGGGTCGGCCTGCGGCCTCAAAATGATAAGAAAATTGAATAAGAAAATGCACTGATTTACACAGAGATTTAACCTCACGGCTTAGTTGTTCCTAACCGCAAACTTGTACGCAGTCC
>ODAI011956772.1_pt1 | contig 19865 bp, 17 predicted proteins | sample 1539321 | NCBI WGS metagenome assembly ODAI01 (sample SAMN02144231, study PRJEB22623) | gut metagenome | biome: sheep rumen | host: Ovis aries | place: New Zealand
CCTAATGGAACACAGGCAAACAGCAAGGCCACAACGGCCATCTTTTTCAGTCCAGAAGTCTTCATCTTTCAAATTGTCAATACAAATGCAAAAGTACACATTTTTTCTGACATGACAGAAATTAGTGTACAGTGTACAGTGTACAATGTATAGTGTACAGTGGGGCGGCAGCCGGTTGCTATTCCCGATTTCTCAGCAGCCTCGAAGAGGCTGACTCCTATTAACCCCACACTGCGCCTGTCGGCTTAGTGTGGGGCCAGCAATGCCGACCCCTTCAGCGTGTCGGAGACACGCGACAATGGCATCCCTTTGTGCAGCAGCCAACGCAATTCTGAGTTCTGCATTATGAGTGAGACGGCAGTCACTCATAATGCAGCAACAGTCACATTGCAGCAGCATATATATTTCATATATATGCTGCCAGTGGGATGCCGTATACGTGAGATAAGTAATTGTATTTCAGAGTATAATTTGTAACTCATTGATTTCTTCGCCCGTTAGGTCTTTTTCTCCGTCGGTTAAAAGTAGAAACGCCTGAGAATCAGCGTTTCCTCGTTTAACCGAGCGAACCATCGGCGAACCCCCGACGGAGTCTCTCTGGAGTTTCAAAAACCCTCGCTCGACTATAGCGCCACGGTCTTGATTGCCAAACATCAGTTTTTCATGTATCATTGTCGCCTAATTGACCGCTAATCAATGAGTAATCCATCTAAATAACGAGCAATTTGCAATTGGTTGCTCACTTATCAAAAAAAAGTCGTATATTTGCACTCGAAATAATAGACAAAATAATGTAGATGGCGGGGAGGGCAAAAGAAAGACACCAACCCAATAAAGAATATGGCTTGAGCGACCATAAAAAAAATATACCCATGAAGTGCAGACACCGAAAAATAGGGATGTTGGTCGCCGTTTTGCTGGCGGCGTACACTCTGAGGGCACAGCCGGAACCCACCATCGTACAGGGCTATGAATTCACCACTGGGGTGGACAGCACACTTTGGTTCGACATGAGCAACGCCACTCCATGGCCCATGAATTTCGAGACGGCATATCCGCTGTCGTTTCCTATCTTTCTGTGGGACTGTTACGACACCCTATACATATATCTGGACGAGGCCGTTTCGTGTGTGCCGTTGGATTATACAGCCCGGCCCTTTGGCTCGTTTCCCAGCCAGCTGTCGCAACTGGACGAACAATTTTGCGGCATATTCGGCTACAAGAACTTCATTTCCACCAGTCCCGACTATCCACTCCCCTACTTAGAACACATTCGGACGGCAGTGTTCAACACCGACACTAGTTCGCCGGGCCATCGGGTGGAAGTGATTCAACTAAGAAGTTATAAAGACGCGTGGAGCACTGCCAATATGTGGCAGCTGCAACTGCGCGAAGAGGACAACTCAATCACCTTGGTTTACGGTCCAAAGACGTTTACCGAAGCCACGGCCGTCAGCGTTGGCATTGCTTTTGACACCAGCCATATAGTCCTCGTTGACCGGGCCAACCACACGGTCTCAGCCTACCCTCCAGACATATCCTCGGCCATCTGGCCCGAGCAGTACCGCTATTACCGCTTTACACCAAGCGAGCATCTATGCCCCCCGCCCAGAGCCCTGACCGCGGAGATAGTGGCCGAGAGCGACAACGACGTGGAGCTGCGTTGGCATCCTATTCCGATCGTTGGCATCGACTCTTTCCGCGTAGAGTATGGTCCCAAAGGATTCGCCGAAGGGAGCGGCACCTCCATGACGGTCGATACCTGCATGGCAACCATTCAGGGAGTGCAGACCGTGGCCGAGATGGAGGCACGGGTATACACCCAATGCAACGACGGCGAGAGCGAGAGCATCTACTCAAGCACCACCTTTTCCACCTGCCCCCCGCCATCGGGCTTCACCTATCACACCTACCTCGACAACGACAACATACTGCTCTGCTGGGACAGCCTACAACGCTACCACAGCTACAGGGTAGAATATGGGCCAGCCGGCTTCGCCGAAGGGAACGGGACAGTGGTGACCACGAACACGGCCTCGCTGATGCTGTTCGGCCTGCCTCCAGGCGAGGACATGGAGGCACGGGTCTACGCAAACTGCACCTATGGCGAGAGCGAATACGCAAACCTCTTTTTCCACACCCACTGCCAATTGCAGGGCAGCAACTGGATTCGATATGCCAACATCCACAACAACTCAGCCGTCAAGTGCTGCACCTTTGCCGACTACTACTCACCATACCACATTGTTGACTCAGGCAGCTTTTCATCCTTTTCAAGACACACCATACACTACGACACCTCCGAGCGAGACAGACAAACAGGCTATCTTCTGCGCACAGTACCCAATGGCTTTTGCTCGTCGGTGAGGTTGGGCAACTGGCGGAACATGGCAGAACATGAGGGTATTTTCTACACCCTGCAGGTGGACACTAGCGAATACAACCTACTTATCCTTCGATATGCAATTGTTGCGGAGAACCCTAACCACCCCAACCCATTGGAACAGCCTCGTTTCGAATTTGACATACTCGATGAAACCGGACAAAGTATCAACAGCTGCTACTATGGCAACTTTGTGTCGGGTGACCTATCCGGTTGGAACACGTCACTCTTTAATACGCATGTATTGTGGCACGACTGGGATGCCATTGGTGTGGACCTCACCCCTCTGCACGGCCAGACGATTAAAGTGGCCGTCACCACCCACGACTGTAGTTTAGGCCAGCACTTCGGCTATGCCTACTTCACCCTAGAGTCTGCCTCCAAACGCATCATGGCTTTTAGCTGTGGCGACAGTGTCGAAAACACCTTTGTTGCACCAGAGGGATTTACATATCGTTGGTATTCAATGTCCGACACTGCCACCACGCTCTCCACCCAACGGACGCTCCATGTCACCCAAGGCGGCGATTATGGCTGCCATGTGACCTACCAGCTCTCCGACCAAGTGTGCGGCTTCGACCTCACCACCTATGCCGGTGGCCGTTTCCCCTATGCCGCCTTTAGTCGCGAACCGGTTGACTCCTGCGGGAGGGTAACCCGCTTTGTGAACCATAGCGTGATAGCAAGCGACGAGGCCCTCACCCAGCTCACCTCCTTCCCGTGCGACGAATACCGGTGGGTGGTGGACGACAGCCTCACCTACACTAGCAACAACCTCACACACCGTTTCGACGAGGGCAGCCACACCGTCACGCTCTACGCCATGCTGGCCGGAGGACAGTGCATTGACTCCACCACGCAGACCTTCACAGTGAACATTGCACACGACACCATTCACGCCGACATCTGCCAAGGCAAAAGGTACCGATTCTTTGGGCAGAGCCTGACCGAGGCGGGCGAATATCAACATCACGAAGACTGCGGCCACACGGTGCTCTACCTTCAGGTGCATCCTACTTATGACACCCTTGTCTACGACACTTTCCTGTTGGGCGAGAGCTACCAATTTGAGGGCTTCAGTTACCAGACCCCCGGCATATACGAGGCCAGCCACCGCAGCATCCATCACTGCGACAGCACAATCCGGCTGCACCTCAGTTGCATCAATCTAAAGGACACAACCGTCTGCACTACCTCTTTGCCACTAGAGTGGGACAGTGTGACCTTCGGTGGCGAGGGATGCGACACCCTGCACCTGACTGCAACAGGCGGTACCGACAGCCTGGTGGTTCACTGCCTCCATGAGATGCAGCCACCCATGCTGAGCATCGAGACCGACACCCTCTGCCAGCCGCCAGGCGAACATCTGATTTCGCTGCCCGACAGCCTGTGCTACCTATGGACCTCTCTGCCCGCCGACAGCACCCTGCCGTCGGGTTGGACCCCTGGCAGCAGCATAGACTGGCCGCTGCATCTCTCACCTTCCGACACAACGGCCTACTATCTCGTTGCCGACCGCTGCAACGACATCCCCTGCCCTGCCCACGACACGCTGCAGCTGGCTCCTGTGGCCGCAGTCAGTGCACTGATGGAAGTCTACCCCAACCTATTAGACAACGAGAACTTAGACCTTTATGCCACCGACCTCACCCTGCAGCCCCACTCGCGGCAATGGGTTGCCAACGGCATTCCCTCCTCACAAACAGGCGACATTTTCCACTACCTTGCCTCCATGCAGGACGACACCGTCAGGGTGATGCTGATAGCCACTACCGAGCACTGCACCGATACGGCCACAGCCACCATACCTGTGCGACTGCAGAGCATCTGGTTCCCCAACCTGTTCACCCCCGAGCTGGACGAGAACAACCTCTTCCGCGCCTATGGCAACCGTGTGCGCAACTACGACCTGAAGGTCTTCACCCGCTGGGGCGACTGCATCTTCCACACCACCGACTTCTACCAAGGCTGGGACGGCACCTATCACGGCATCAAGAGCCCTGCCTCGGCCTATGTCTACCTCGTCCACTACACCACCCCCGACGGCGAGCCCATGACCGCCACCGGCACCGTGACGCTGGTGAGATAGTCCACTTAAAACGTTTCTTCCTTTGCCGAGGCTAGGCAACGTCTTGCCGACACCCTCTCGCAGTGTGTGATGTGGGGGCTTAAATCCCTTCTCCACAGTGCCCTGAGGTAGCGCGACAATGAGATAGTTTGATGAAAAAACAGTCACACTTAATACTAGGTAAAGGCTTCGATAAAGGCTCGGAGAGCCTTACTTTCAATAACCCCGCACGCTGTGTGAGGTCGTTGGATATTAGGCAATTAGCGTTTTGGAGATACGCGCTCTCATTATTTGCCATTATTATACCTTATTATTTGAAGTTCACTAAAGCAAAGAAAAAAAAAACGTATGTGAGAAAAAAGTCGTATCTTTGCACTCGGTTTAGAATAGAAAACTAGACCCTAAGTATAGAAGCGTTATACTTCTTCTTGTGACTGAAAACCTGAGAAATTTTCAAAAGCTACACAAGATGGGTATGATGGTTCGCGCATATAGCGTGGACTGTTTACAACATCTAAGTAGCAAGGTATTTCTCAGGACCCTCAGTCAAAGACGTGGTATACAGCACCACGCTTCTTTACCATACCTCATTTTCAGTCAGTTAGTTGGCTGTTCTTTGCCTTGGTTCTTACTCTTACCTTTCGGACACAAAGATACGAATTGTTTTCCAACTACAAAAAACTTTAGCAATCTTTAACTCAAGGCACTACCACAATTTGAAAGACAACAGACGTTTCTTTGGCTCAAATATGCCCTTCGCGTATCCCCTCCTTGCCAAACACGGTAGATTGAACTGCATTAAACCAATCGTGTGCTATATCCCGCATGAAAAAAATTCCAAATGGAATTTTGAACGGCTGAAAGCGGACACTCGTAATTTTATGAAGAGTGTCACACGTTTCTATTCTCTCTCCCTTGGTGTATAGCCGATATTCCTACAGAAAGAAGATAAACAAACATCCCTATCATCCTTCAAAGCCCACTCAAGCCCTTTATACACTTCATCAGTTGGATTGTCCTTGAAGTACGTTAGGAGAGGCAAGGCATCAATATCTTCCCACCTATAACCGCACAAAAGCAGACCAAACACGGTTTTGTTTTCTTCACCGACATACTTTGCTCTGGCTATTACATCTTCGCACTTGGCACTATCCGAAATGTACACTTCCAAATCCTCTGTAGTGATATTGGCATAGGACGATGTGGAAACATCCCAAATGTCAGTTTCCTCTTTGCAGGTACTTATACTATAAGTCTCTTTATTTTCTTTATTATCTTCTTTACTTTCTTTATTATGGTGTTGGGGTTCGACATCTTCCTTGTTGGATTTCGACACCTCCCCTGTTGGATTTCGGCACCCTGCCTGTCGGATTTCGACACCCTCGCAAGGGGCAACCGCAGCTTCGCCTGACTGAACCAAAGCTGTCACGGATATGCCACCGTTGGTTTTGATATAGCCGTTTTTAACCAACCGTCTCTTCGTGTCCCTGAGCGTACCCAAGCACATACCAAGCCTATGTGAGAGAGTTTCATTGGTTAGTTTGCAAACATGTTTTTTGGCCATAAACGTAAAGTAGTGATATACACTATACAATGCCTTCTCATTCCAAGTTAGTTTTGTCGATTTCGCCACCCATATTGGGATGTTTATTGTTTCTGTCATAATGTTTGAATGGTTTTATGGTATTAATATACAACTTTTTTGCGAACTTATTAAAAGTCGCGACTATTTATAAATATCAATATAGTCCAATAAGTATCAAAAAACAAACACGATGGCAAAAAGAGTATCACGGCATCCATCAGATGCGACCCGACAAAAGATGTCAGCAGCCCACAGGGGCAGCAAGAACGGTATGTACAAACGCACACATACTGCAACCACGAAACGCAGGATAAGCGAAGCACTGAAGCGGTACTGGCAGCACCTTCCCAAAGTTTAACCGCCACCTATGTGTTTGTGTGGAACTTCCAGTATATAATAGGGCATTTACGGAATACATAAACTATTTGAGTATGCGTGTTTACAACTGCAAAGAAACAACAAAATCCAAATAGAGTGAACCAACCGCCATCAGGGCGTATGGTCTGTTAGCTGTCCGTTTTTTTACTGTTCATTTTTATTCAAACAACAACCCCCAGCCAAGTTTCATCACTCGCTGGGGGTAGGGAGAATACTTCTTTATCACTACTACTTTACGAGAATGGAAATCGCCAATCAAAGCGGAGTGTGCTCTCCATTTAATACCAGTTCTTAATCCAGAACTCGTCAATGATTTGGTTGTAAGTACCTTTTTGGCGTTCTTCTTCCGTTAAATCAATCAAATCTTCAAAGGATGTGCATTTCCAGCGACCCTTTGCTTCCTGGCATTGGTTCGCGATAGCCTCATAATTTTCCTTGTCGCTATCAAAGAAAGTTATCACCCAATAATGCATTTGCACATCCTTATCCTTGTAATAGTCTTCGATGGTCTCTGCATATCGGCTCAGTTGGTCGTCGTGTATGCCAGTGTAGGCCTTGTTTTCGACGACGATAACATGATGCTTCATCCCGCTTCCACAATCGGCCTCCACCTCAGCTATCAGGTCAATGCGTTGCCATTGCTTCCACACTTTAACGCTCTTTAGGTTCAGATTCTCCACCCATCCATAGGAATCAATCTTGGGCGTTTCCCCAATCATTTTCATTAATACGCGTTTTGCCAACTCGCTACCATCCTCGAAGGTGTTTGCTATACGCAATAAATACGATAGTTGGAAATCAAGCATTGCCTCTTTGCCGTGGTCTCCCTCGGAGTCGTCGTTCATAAACAGAGAAGGCATATCAGCGACAGCAGGTTTCGGCTCATCGGTTTTCTTTTTGTTGAATAATCCCATATTTATTAGCTTTAAATGTTAATACTGTCAAATGATATTGGGTCAACTAAGGCATCCGATTCCTCTATTTCACTATCTTCTATTACTTCATCTTCGGGCACAGATGCCTCAGGTAATATTGCTGTGTCGGCATTTTTATCATTTTGGTGAATGGAGGGTTTTGTTTTGGACTTTGTCTTTCCTCCTGTTTTCTTCTTTTCAACAACGGTGGTGTCCGTATGGCCAGAAGAGACATCTTTGTCTTTCTTGTGTGAACACATTTTGCCAATTCCAAACACTAACAACAATATGATAAATATGACACAGCCGCTGCTGTTGTCTTTCTTTTCTAACTCTCTTGTAGATTTAAATCTCCTATCCCTATTTCCCGATGCAGTTTTAGGAGTGTTGGAATCTAATTTAATATAGTCCCATATCCATCCAAATACAAAGGCGATAATATTCCATACCGAACTAAAAATGTATGAAACAATCTTCCATATCCAATACAGTATAGTTTTTAATATTTCCATAATCTTGACTTTGTTTGAAAAAACAATTTTGATTTCCAACTATTGAGCCAGAATCCGATGTTTGAATAAGGTGCATAAAGAAAGGCGCAAATTCTTTCTTCTTTTGCCACTTATTTCCTATGCTGGTGTCTGGAATACCTCGGTGTAAATAAGGGTCGAAATGAATTCACGCCACGCGTGAACTTCGTGACCTTATTCCCACACCTGCATTGTTTTCCAGACTTCGCATAAGGAGAACAAGAACATCAAGTTCAATATGTCGGTTGTTCTATACTACGGTTTTATATCATATTGTTATTCTTTATTTTTACGAGTGCAAAGATACAACTTTTTCCTTACACGAAGAAAAAGTCATTATTATTGTTTTGGTCAAATAGAGCTAATTGGCTGATTATTAATCAGCTTTATTTTCGTAGTTTTTGTAGAAACAGGTCTTCTTCTGTGGTGGGTTCGTGGTTGATTTCACTGAGTTTTTGGTTATATTCTTCGGGTGTCATTCCTGTTTCCAATATGAAAGCCTCTCTTGTTGCGGTTTGCCGTTCCCTCTCTTCAATCTGCTCAATATGTTGTTGCTCCTTTATGTGAGCCTCGACTGCTTTTTGTTCCAGCCGCTCAATCAGTATGCTCTCTGTCGGTGTCGCGTTTGGTGTAGTGGTCTGTTCTGTAGTGCTGTTCAGTCCACCAAACAATCTACTGCCCTGTAATTGGGTATTGGAACGAAGCGAATTGAGAAGGGTACGACCTTTGTCTTCAGCGGTAACGTGCAAATAGACTTGGTCAATGATGGTATCGTTAGTGTGTGCCGTTACAATCTTGATGGTGTCCTTTTCCACTCCCATACGAGCCATAATGCTGACAAACGTATGCCGTGCGGTGTGGGTGTGTATTAGTTCGTGTAGCGGTGCTGTTTTGGTCTCTTTTCTACCACCTTTTTGTTCTGTGTACATAACAGGTCGGTCTATTCCTGCTTTTTCTGCGACACGCTTTATAACACCGTTCAACTTGTTGTTTTGGCGGTTCACCCTTGTTTTCTGCTTTTCCTCATCTTCTATATACTCCAGTTTCCAGTGCTTGAAACCGTCCGTGTACTTCTCGCGTATCTCTTTCAACTGCGGAAACAGAGGTATGACTGCGGTCTCGTTGGTCTTGATGGTGTGGAATGTTATATATTCCACATCGCCATTGTGTTCTATCGGGTAGTCGGGTGACAACACTTTCGGCAAGTCAGATATTCTTTGACCGCACAGGCATTGTGCCACAAATATGTCTCGCGCCTCTGTTTCTCTTTCCGTCAGTTTTTCATATTGCCACAGGACTTCCAACTCTTCTTCCGTCAATGGCTCGGCCTTGCTCTGTTTCTCTTCCTTGCTGCGATTGTCTTTCGGCATTTCAAAGGCTCGTAGGTCAATGTAGTTATCGCCTGTCCGCTGTTCCTTCTTGTTCAGCATTTCGACCAATGCCCTGAAAGCCCTCAACAGGTCGTTTATTGTCTTGATGGCTTTCCCTGACTTTAACAGCCATTCTTTATATTGGTTTAGTGTCTGCAAATCTAACGCTCTTACATCGTCCTCAATTCCATTTTCGCCAATGAATTTGCGAAAGTTTGCGATGGTGTTCACATAACTCTTGATGTCCTTGCCTGTTTCCTGCTGATGTTTGTCTGCAAGTGTCTGAAGGGTATATATCAACGGCTGTTTTTTCGGTTCCTTGCTCATATTGCTGCGGTTTCTTTGTTGGAATAGTAACGGAAAATCCTCATTATTATTGCCTTTACATACCTCGCTGATTGTTTTGGAAAAACGCTCCCTAAAGTCGTTGATGCGCTTGTTTGCTATGGTGTTGTTTCTGTTGTCGTACTTATTAAGTAGATTGCTCTCGACCGCTTGTTGGCTCTCCTTGCACCATTGAGAGGGCAGAACCTTGACCCCTGTCGGTACTTTGTACTGCTTGCCATTGAAGACATACACGGCATAGATGGGTGTCGGTACGTCGGTTTTCGCCTGTCGGAGATTGAAGTTTAGTCGCACGTTTAGGAATACCTGTTTCCCGTTGTCGGTGGTGTCGCTTGTGTTCATTGCCTGTCAGTTTTTGTTCTTAAAATTTGTTCTTACTCGGAAGGTCGAAGAACCAAAACTGACTTTAGAAGGTGGTCAAAAGTGCGTGAAAAAGTGGTTAAAAGCACGTTTTTGGGGGTACATCATCACCACGCTTCTTTTATATAGTAACGTTCCCCCTCGGTGCTGGAGAGAGCAAAAAAAGTTGCGCCCGACACAAAAAACAGGGTTAACATCATGAAAAAAACTCTATTAATTATGACTGCACTATTACTAGTGGCAACAAGTCAAATCATGGCCCAAGATCTGATTACATTAAAAGATGGTACAGATATCAAGGCCAAGATTTTGGAGATAACCCCAACCGAACTAAAGTATAAAAAATACAACAACCAGGACGGACCCACAATAACAATCCTAAAATCACAGGTCCTAATAGTCCGTTACGAAAATGGGGAGAACGAAGTATTTAATGACACTCCTAAAAGTTCTGAGAACAGTGTTGCTAACAACAATATGTATATTAATGATTACATGAAATACTCAGAGTATAAGGATTTATACAACGAAACTAAGTACTCACGACAATTAGGTGACCCTTATAGTCCTAGCGGATGTGGATGGGCATCATTCTTCATTCCTGGATTGGGTCAAGGAATTGCCGATGAATGGGGTCGCGCTACATGGATATGTATCGTGAATGTCGAATTAGGTGCTGTTTCTACGAGGTCTGCCCTCAATTTCTATTATAACGGCGATGAATTAGGACTATTTGTACTATCCTCTATGGCAAGACTTGTCTTTGACATCTGGAGTATTGCAGACGCTGTCAAAGTAGCCAAAATCAAGAACATGCACACCCAAGACCTCCGATCACGGCAAACTTCGTCTCTCAATGTTTCAATGACTCCCTACCTTGGCTTTGCGCCCAACAGAAGCTATAGCCAACTACCTATCACTGGTCTATCTCTCAATCTTTCATTCTAACATAGTTGAATTGTCCATAGATTGATTCTAGGGTAAAAAGCAGTATTAAAGACCGATCCAGAAGTACAAAATGACATTATTCTTGGAACGGAAAGTCTTTTTAACACAAAAGAGGACGACATTATGGGCCATCCTCTTTCTTTTTATGCTGAGGTTGGTGTGATTAATTGTATTTATAGCATAATTAAAAAACAAATATGCCGTTTTGAACTTGTGTTTTTTGCAGAAAATCCAAACCAACACTTTGGATTTTCTGCGAAAATCCAAAGTAGAGAATCCATCAATCCGTTAGAAATCAGCTTACAGAATAATTATTGCCTATTTTGCAGCTCTAGGATTATCTCGTCGACGAGATAGGCATCGCTCATATTGTGCAGGTGGTACATTTTCTGAGACAGATAGCCGTATGTGGAGGTGTTGTAGAATATGTCTAAAGCCCGTTGGGGACTGATGCCCAACCGCTCAGACAGCAGCATGATGACCCGGGCATACTTCATTTGTAAAAGGGTCTCGTTTATCAATGGATTCTCGGTCATGGCTCTATCTGTTTGGCTTCAACAAAATGCAGATAATCATCAACCAGAGACTGTCTGAGCAGGCATATCTGGTTGTTCGGCTTTTCATATTGCAGTTTTTTCAGAGCGGCTTCCATGGGAGTGAGGCCTGCTGCATACAACTCTATGGTGTTAAACACACGGTCGTTGGCTATGCCTCCTTCTACGATGTCATAATTCATCCATAGGCGTTCACCCCTCCTGTTGGCCACAACAAACTCCAGCCACTCGGAATCATAAGCAACAAAATGCTTATAGCGATAGCCTACGGATAGAGCACCTTCGATGTCGAAATCGTATATGTTCAGTACGTGTTCCTTTCCAGCATTGATTGGACGTTGTGACCATGAGATTGCCTGTTCGGCTAAATCTGTCACGTAAAAGCCCTCTCCAAAGTCCAGTTGTTTCCTGCCGACATTAACCAACGGCCTTGGGATGGCAATTGTTGCTCCGTGAAATACTTTCATAATTAAGGCTGGCTATTGGGTATGATATACGAGGTATGCCGTCTAAGATATTCCAGTGTCTCGTCAACTATATAATCTTTTGACTGGGTGTGCAGTATATCATAACTGGGAATGATGAATGTGTTGATGCCATCGGTTTGGCATAAGGCGCGATAAACCTCCTGTCCCGATGTCCCGAGACGCTTTGCTGTGTTTTCTATACAGAATACGGCAAACTCTATTTGCTTGTCGTCACAACTCATGACTCTGTTTTGTAAAAAAGACCGCTTAACCGAATTGTCAAGCGGTCTTTTCATATTAATCTATTATTTACTTCGCATCGCGGCCGGCGCGGATGGCCTTGATGTTGGTCTCGACCACGGCGTCGCCCTTGCGGCCAAAGATGGCCTTAATGGCTTTCTCCAGTTCGTCGAACTCAATTTCAAGGTAGGGGGCAGCGGCTCCGAGCAGCACCATATTGCCGCGGGCGTTGATCTCCTTGGCAATGGCGTTGGCGTTGAAGCTGACGCATTTAGGCAGCTTGGCTAGCTCGGCATTGACCTTCTCGATGTCGGGATAGTTCTTGATGTTGATGAAGGGGTCACTGTTGGTGATGACCACGCCGTCGGAGGCCAGGAAAGGCAGATAGCGCAGGGCCTCCATGGGCTCGGAGCTGAGGATGATGTCGGCCTTGCCTTCGGGAATCACATCGGCGAAGATGGGCTCGCTGCTGATACGGAGGTGGCTGAACACCGAACCGCCGCGCTGCGACATGCCGTGGATTTCGCTCTGTTTAACATTCATGCCCAGGTTGAGGGCTGCGTCGCTGATGATTTTGGCCACGGAGACTATACCGTCACCGCCTACGCCACAAAGTATGATGTCTTTTTTCATCTTGTGTTCTTTTTTTGTGTCTGAGTAATCGGAGCACTCCGATTATTCTGAAAACTCCGATTACTCAGACGATTCTAACAATTTATTTGTTCTTAGCTGCCACGCGCTTTTTGTTCTCGACAATGCAGACGCGCTGGGGGATGATGACGCTGACGCCGTTGTAGGCAATCTCCTCTTCAAGAATCTTGACAAACTCGTCGTAGTTCTTCTTCAGAGGTACCACGTGACGGATGTGGTCGGGGTCAACACCGAGGCCCTTGCAGATGTTGAAGAGCTTCATGTTGGCACTGGAGGGCTGTCCGCCGGTCATGGCGGTGATGTCGTTGTCGAGAATCATGACCACCACGTTGGCCTTCTCGTTGATGCAGTCCAGCAGGCCGGTCATACCGCTGTGGCCGAAAGTGCCGTCGCCGATGACTGCCACCGAGGGGAAGATGCCCATCTCGGCAGCACCCTTGGCCATGGTGATGGAGGCACCCATGCAAACGGTGGTGTTGATGGCACCCATGTTGAAACCGAGGGTATAGCATCCGATGTCGCCAAAGACACGGCCATGCTCATACTTCTTCATCACATCGACGAGAGCCTCATAGCTGTCGATATGGGGACAACCCTGGCAGAGGGCGGGAGGACGGTTGGTGACCACCTCGGGCACGGCGGGGCCACTGGCAACAGCCATACCGAGGGCCTTGGCCACCTTCTCGGCATTCATCTCACCGTCGCGGCGGATAACCTCATCGAGGCGTCCATGGACAGGCTTGCCTTTGCCCAGGCAGCCTTTGATTTGCTCTTCAACAAAGGGCTGGCCGTCTTCGAGCACCAGAATCTCGTCGCACTCGTCATACAGCTTGCTCAGCATGGCGGTGGGCAGGGGGTACTGGGTGATTTTAACCACAGGATAGGGGCACTTGCCGCCGGGGAAATTCTCCTGCAGGTAGTTGTAGGCTATGCCCGTGGTGACGATGCCACGGCTCTTGTCGGTGCCGGGGATATACTGGTTGTAGCCGCTGGTCTCGGAGCATTCGACAAACTTGGGCTGCTTGTCAATGAGGTCGCGATAGAGCACCTTGGCATTGGCGGGCAGGAGCACAAATGTCTTGGGGTCGGTGGGGTAGTTGATGGGATTCTGGGGCAGGGGGGCACGACGCTCCACACCGGCACGGCTGTGGGCCAGACGGGTGGGGATGCGCATGAGGATGGGGGTGCCCAGCTTCTCGCTCAGCTCATAGCCGTAGAAAACCATGTCGTAGGCTTCCTGCTGGTTGCTGGGTTCCAGCATGGGAATCATGGCCCAATGGCCATAAAAACGGCTGTCCTGCTCGTCCTGGCTGGAGAACATGCTGGGGTCGTCGGCCACGACGATGATGACACCCTTGGTGCCTATGATAGCGGCATTCATGAAGGGGTCGCCACACACATTGAGACCCACATGTTTCATGCAGGTCATGGCACGTTTGCCAGCATATGCCACACCGATGGAGGCCTCAAGGGCAGTCTTCTCGTTGGCACACCAGTTGGCACGGATGCCTTGCTGGGCAGCCTCTTTAGATTTGATGACATATTCGGTAATCTGCGTAGAGGGGGTGCCAGGATAGCTATTGATGGCACTGCCGCCTGCGTCGATAAAGGCTTGCGCAATCGCTTCGTCGCCTAAAAGGAGTAACTTCGACATATCCAATATTTTAATTATTAATATATTAGTTTCAAGATTTTGCAAAAATAAAGAAAATAATCGACATAGCCAAATTTATTTTCACCGTTGCATTTCAAGCCATGTCGCCAACGATAGCAGCACTTGGTCGTCGGGGGCTTGGCCAAGATGCTGATATTCGTCCACGCCACCCGTCTGGCACAGCTGCCCAAGGTGGTTTATATTCTTCAGTTCCACCGCCATGCAGGGCACCCCATGCGTTTGGCACACCTGCCGGATAGTCGACAGATTCAATCCGGAAGCCACCTGGCAGTCCTTGTCGCCACCGATGGCCAGCAGCGGGCAGGGCAACTGGGCGATATAGTCGGCCGGATTGAGGTGGAGGAAGGTGGCCATCCACGGCATGGCCATAGTGACGGCCCAGCCATAGCAGTCAACACTGGTCAGCCCCACCTGCTGCTTCTGCTCTTTGGAGAGTCCTGCTGCATGTTGTTTGATGATGGGGCGGAATGCAAGGTTGAGCGTCTTGACCGTGTCGACGCCAGCAGCCAAGAAGATGGTGTCGCAAGCATCAAAAAGGTCGCGCATACAGGCCAGCCGCCGTTGCACCAGACTATCGGCCACCCCTTGCAGGCGGAATATATCCTCGTTCTGTTGCAAAAGAATCTCCCGACCGTCCAAACCCGCACCGCCCAGCATGGCCACTCCAGCCACTGGGTGGGCCGTGCCACGGCTCCCTGCCGCCACAATGGCGGCCACCGTGGCCCCTTCACTGTGGCCGAAAAGGAAAATGCGGTCGGGGTCAATCATCTTCTGCTGCTGTAGGTAGTGCACCTGATGGCGCACATCCTGCGCAAAATCGAGAGTAGTGGCATGGGCCACCTCGCCCGTGGAGCCGCCCACACCGCGGTCGTCGCACCGCAGCACGGCATAGCCCTTGGCTGACAGATATTCGGCTATCACCTTGAAAGGCTTGTGCCCCATCAGCTCCTCATCGCGGTTCTGAGCGCCCGAACCTGTGATGAGGATGACCGCCGGAAGCCGGCCCTGCACCTCCGATGGCACAGAGAGCGTTCCGGCCAGCTGCATCGAGTCGGTCGGGGTGGCGCCTTCTTCATGTCCCACGATATGAATAACCACCTCCTGCTCAGAGAAAGACTGAGCCTGCAGACCGCCTGCTAGGAGGGTCATGGCAAATGCCAAAAATACAAACTTTATCTCCATCTTACCGATTCTATTAAGTGGTCAATATCTTCTTGGAGGTACGTGAGCACCGGGGCCAGCGAGTCGTTGTTGGGGGTGACGTCGATATAGAGTGCCCCACGGAGGAAATGACTGGTGCTGTCGGTCAGCCAAAACTGATAGGTGCTGGCAACGTTCTGCCCCTTGAGGTGGTAGGTGGTGCCAAAGAGACGGTTCTTCTGGTCCATGAAGGAATGCTCGTCCACCCCTGAGGAGAAGTGGAAATTGTCCTCCACAAAGCGGTAAGAAGTATCTATCTGCGCCTTGAGTTCTTTGGGGCCGTGGATGTGCTTGTAGGAGAGGAAGAGATAGCCCTTATACTGCGGGTACTGCAGCGTAAACCACTTGTCCTGCGAGCGGTCGGGGTTTTCTTTCCACTGGAGTTCGGCGCGGCTGTTGCGTTCAAAAGTGAAGGGCAGGGCTGCCGTGTCGCAAAGCTCATACTTGTGGGGAGGCAGGTCGATGCGCAGATAGGCCTGCGGCTTGGGGGGCTCGTCGCTGCGGCGGTGGCAGGCAGCAGCCAATATAACCGCCGCCAGCAATGCCGCTATAAACAAAAATCTCTTATTCATATATATATATTTTATTTCAACAAAAAATGCTGTTTGGCCAATTTCGGATGGCTCAGCAACAGCCCCACGTCAAAGAGGTCGATGCTGACGTTATATTTCGTGTTGCCGCACTGAGCCTGCCACCGCAGTTCGCGCAGGCGGCTGCCATGCGGCCTGCTCACCACCTTCAGCGTGCCAAACGTGTCGGGGTCGCCCTCCAGCACTGCCTCATCCATGTCATAGCACACCGTGCGCAAATGATAGTGGTCCTGCAGCTTATAGACCATCTCGCGATACCGGCGGCACCGGTCACCATGTTCCGTAGCCAAGCGTTGCGCAATGCTATGAGGCAGGCGCGCAAAAAGCACCTTCCGATACATGTCAAACACGAACGGCGAATGCACGCGATACTGCGTCTGAGCCTTAATCCAATATTCCAACCGATTCATAAGCGACTGCAAAGATACATATTTTTTCCTTTCCACCAAAAAAAAGTCGTATATTTGCAGCCAAAATAAACTTGTATTATCACTTCTAAGTTTTTGCTAAATACATGGATAACAACATAAAAATAAAGATTGACGAAATAGTGGCCGAGATTTCCAAAATCAATGACCTGCCCCAAAAAATTGCCATCCTTGACTACATGGAGCAGCAATCATCCTACATGCTTTGGATGCTGCAGGACGAGGAACATATCGACCACGACGCCAACAACGTCTGACCTCCCGCACGACCCAAAGAGACCTTCCGATGAAGACTAGGTTCCAACTTGCCCTACTGCTCTTGGCCGCCGCACTTGGTGGCTGCACCGGCGGCTATTCCTTCACCGGTGCCTCCATCCCGCCCGAGGCCAAGACTATCTCCATCAGCCAGTTTCCAAACTACGCCTCCACCGTCAACCCTCAGCTGAGCCAAAAGATATACGACGAGCTACAGCAGATGTTCTCTTCGCAAACCAGCCTGAACATCGCCACCGACGAAGGCGACCTACAGATTAGCGGCGAAATAACCGACTACGGCACCAAGGCCTCTTCCATCAGCAGCTCTGACAACGTGGCCACCAACCGCCTGACTGTCACCATAAAAGTGAAATTCACCAACCGCTTCGACCCCAAGGCCGACTTCGAGCAGTCCTTCACCCGTTTCAAGGACTACAATGCCTCTCTTGACCTCTCGGCCGTGGAGGCAGGACTGGTGAGTGAGATTGTAACCGAGCTATGCGAGGACATCTTCAACAAGTCGGTCGTCAACTGGTAGAGCGTCTCGACCCCCTCCTGGGGTGGCTGCTGGCCGTAGGGGCTTCGGCAGTCTATCTGCTCTGCCTCGAACCCTCCACCAGTTTCTGGGACTCGGGCGAATTCATCTCTGTGTCGTCCCTGCTGCAAGTGGGCCATCCCCCCGGAGCCCCTCTCTACCACCTACTGGCCCATATCTTCATCCTCTTTGCCGGGGACAATTCTTTGGCCGTGGCCCCGTGGTGCAATGCCCTCTCGGCCCTCTCGGCAGGCTTCACGGTGATGTTCCTCTACTGGACCCTGCTGCTGCTTTCCAAACCCCAGCTTCCCGAGCCCCTCCTCTCGCGCCGCCGCGTAGGGGCACTGGTGGGCTCGCTGTGCTACCTTTTTTGCGACACCGCCTGGTTCTCCGCCGTCGAAAGCGAAGTGTACAGCCTTGCCATGCTCATCGCCTCCATATTGGTCTGGGCCATGATCCGCTGGTACCGCTGTCCCAACCGCCGCCAAGCTCAGCGGTGGCTGTTGCTCATAGCCCTGCTGCTGGGCATGGGCTACTGTGTCCACCAACTCACCCTCCTCACCTCACCCACCCTACTGCTACTCTTCATCTTCAAGGCCGCCGAGCAAAAAAAGGCCGGACTGCGACTACCCATCAAAACTTACCTCTCGCGCATCGTCCCCCTCATGCTGCTCTTCTTCTTCCTAGGACTCACCCCATACCTCATCGTACCCATCCGCGCCGCGGCAGGCACCCCCATCAACGAAGGGCATCCTGCCACCGCCCAAGAATTCAAGGCCTACCTGAACCGCGACAAATATGAGAAAGCACCACTCTATCCGCGCATGTGGCGCCACCACCCCAACGACGAGTTCTACAACTCCTCGTGGTGCGGAGGCGACACAAGCCTGATTGGCAATCTGAAGTTCTATGGTTCCTATCAGCTCACATATATGTATCTGCGCTACCTCATGTGGAACTTCTCAGGCCGCTACAACGACCGCCAGGGCTACGGCTCGCCCCAGAATGGGCAGTTCCTCACCGGCCTCCCCGTCGTCGACCGCCTGCTGGTGGGCACCGCCATGCGGCCTCCCGACTCCCTCCCCACCCGGGGGCGCAACATCTATTACATGTTGCCGCTGCTGCTGGGCATACTGGGCTTGGTGGTGCTGACGAACGACAAAAAGGCCTTCTGGACGGTGCTGACACTCTTCCTCATGGGAGGCATAGTGCTGTCTCTCTACCTCAACCACCCCTGCTACGAACCTCGCGAGCGCGACTATGCCTACGTGCTCAGTTTCTACGCCTTTTGTATCTTCATTGGGCACGGGGCAGGCTGGCTGATGGAGAAAGTCACCCTACTGCTGTCCAAGGCCCGGATGCACCCCGCTGTGGGCTCCTCGCTATCCACCCTGCTGCTCTTGGGCGTGCCCCTGCTGATGGCCTGCCAAAACTGGGACGACCACGACCGCAGCGGCCGTTTCATCGCCCACGACACCGCAGCCAACATTCTCAACTCCTGCGACAGCAACGCCCTAGGAGCCGTGCTGTTCACCTACGGCGACAACGACACCTTCCCCCTCTGGTACCTGCAGACCGTGGAACACCAGCGGCAAGAGATACGCGTGGAAAACATAGGCCTGATGGGGTGGCACAACTTCGTCAACCTGCTCGGCTCCAGCATTCAGCAAGGGCGCCCCATCTACTTCACCCACTATGCCTACAACAAGTACCACGACTACTTCCCCGGACAACTGCAGCTCGTCGGCAACGCCTACCACCTGAGCCCCACACCTTGCGACAGCGTGGGGCTCGACCCCTTCTACCTCCATGCAATGGAGTGCATGGGGTGGCAGCCGTTGAAAGGGGTATATATCGACGAAACTTGCTGCAAATTTCTGGAGCAGTACTGGCGCGACATCCTGCTCCTAGCAGAAAACCTCAACCAGCACGGACGCACCGCCCAGGCCGACAGCGTCTTGAGCAAGACCCTCAGCGAAATACCCCTCGCCTCCCTGCAATCCCCCGAACTCATCCACGGCATCGCCCAAGCCTACCTGCAAGCCGGCCAGGCAGAAAAATCGCAGCAGACACTCCAACACCTCCGCCACCTCCTCAGCGAGCAACTGCGCTACTACCACACCCTCCCGCCCGAGCGGCAAAAAGGACTCATCTATACCCTCGCACCCCGCGAAGAGCTGGCCCGGACCGTGTGCGGCCAATGACATAAAAATGACAACCGAAACCAGCTAATCGCACTTTGCCATCAAACAAATTAGGCTCTAGTTTGATAAAAGACTGATTTTTAGCAGCCTCGAAGAGGCTGAATCTCAATAACGTTGCGAAAGGTTGAGCGCAAAGAAAGCTTGCTTGCTTTGCCGAGACCTAGCAACGTCTCGCAGAAACCCCA
>ODAI011625549.1_pt1 | contig 19860 bp, 16 predicted proteins | sample 1539321 | NCBI WGS metagenome assembly ODAI01 (sample SAMN02144231, study PRJEB22623) | gut metagenome | biome: sheep rumen | host: Ovis aries | place: New Zealand
ACAGGCTTGACGTGCTGGTGTCGGACGAAGAGCTCGCCCGCCGCAAGGCCGAGTGGAAGCCGAGAAAGCCGCGCATCACCACTGGCTACCTCGTGCGCTACGCCAAGCTCGTGAGCTCGGGCTGCACGGGAGCGGTGCTCAGCTGATCCCGTTTTCAGCGCACCTGCGCCTTGCGGCCGGGTGCGCTGCGGGCAGCGCTCTGTTCATGGGCGGCCCAAGAGCGGGCCGCCCATTTTGCTGGCGGGGGGATGGATTCGGCAAATTGCCGGGCCGGATGTCTGCGGCAGGCCCGGCCCACAGTCATTTCGCGCCGATTGAAAAGCGCTCGCGGAATACGGAGAGGATCTCTTCGGAAAGATCCCGGCAGGAGAGCTCGCTTGCAGGGCTCGTGAGGCAGTCCCAGAGCGAGCGGGACCGGTTCACGTCGCGCAGCAGAACTTCCGAGCTGTAGCGGGAAAGTCCCCGCCCGCCGTGCTGCACGCCGTAGGGATCCGCCCCCTTCCAGACGAACTCGCTCACGAGAGAGGACATCTGAGCCGTCCGGCTTTCGTCGCGGCCGATGACCTCGAACTCAAACTCCACAGTGAGTTTTTCAAGGCCGGCCGCAGGACGCAGTGCGGCGATTGCCGCCATGTCGCGCGCAAGCGCTTCATCTTCACTGGCCTCAAGCGTGCTGCGGAGCTCCTTTTCAAGCGCGGCGATCCGTTCGTCGGATTCGGCCGCAAGGCGCTCGGCGCGCTCGCGCTCTTCGCGGGCGCTAGCCGCATACTGCTCGTTGAGCGACTTCACGCGTTCGCGCTCCCGATCCTTCTCAGCACGGCACTCGGACTGCTCGCCCGAAAGGCGCTCGATGCGCTCCCTGTACTTTGCCAGACGCGGCTCGTAGACCGCCTTTGCAGCCGAGCACTCCACCTCGCCCTTGGCGCATTCGTCCGCAATGAGCTTCTCGTCAGCCTTGCGGGACTGCTCAAGCGCATTCATCATGCGCTCGAAATAGGCGCAGTCCGAGACGCCGCCCGCGCGCACGTTCACCCGGGCCTGCTTCTGGATGATGATCCTGCTGCCGATCTCTTCGCGCACGGCACGCTCGCGGACGAGCTCCGTGCGGATCCGCTCGGCCCGTTCGGCTTTTCTGCCCTCGAAGGCCTTGAGCGCTTCCTGCTCCAGCGTGCGCAGGCGGCTGCTGATGTTTTCGCGCACGCCGTAGAGCTCGGCGATCGGACAGGATGCGGTGACAAAGGGCCGGCCCTCCCGGGTACTCTCGAGCCAGGTCACCTTCTTGCAGGAAGGAATCCTTCCGAGCGTCTGGGCAATGCTTTGTGCCGTGTTGCCCGGCATGGGCGCACGCTGGACGACCTCAAGATCCGATTGCGTGCATCCGGCGGCAAGCGCCGCGCATAAAACAGTCAGTATCCTGAACCAGTGTGTCATAGGAAATCTGCGAAACAATGATCCGCCATCATAGCGAAGAGCCGCTCGTCGCGCACTCTGTGCGCCGCACGGCGGCCGCGAGTGCGGGCATCCATCCGGCGCCGCAAAACGGCTAAAATGCCCAGGACGTGTTCCGCGCGGCTCGCCCGAAAGAGCGCCCGGAGCAGTTTTCCGTTTCAATTCCATCCCGCTTTGGAGCATTCACAATGGCTCTTGTCAGTCTGCGCCAGCTGCTCGATCATGCAGCTGAAAACGATTACGGTCTTCCCGCATTCAACGTCAACAACATCGAACAGGTTCAGGCCATCATGACGGCCGCCGCCGAAGTCGGCGCTCCGGTCATTCTTCAGGCCTCGGCCGGCGCCCGCAAGTATGCCGGCGAGAACTTCCTGCACCACCTCATCGAGGCTGCCGTTGAAACCTGGCCCGACATCCCCGTATGCATGCACCAGGACCATGGCCAGAGCCCGGCCGTCTGCCAGGGCGCCATTCGCATGGGCTTCACCTCCGTCATGATGGACGGCTCGCTCATGAGCGACGGCAAGACGATCTCCTCGTACGAGTACAACGTCGACGTCACGCGCCGCGTTGTGGAGAACGCGCACTGCCTGGGCGTTTCGGTCGAAGGCGAAATCGGCTGCCTCGGCTCGCTTGAAACCATGCGCGGGGACAAGGAAGACGGCCACGGCACCGACGCCACGATGACCCGCGAGCAGCTGCTCACCGATCCGGATCAGGCCGCCGAGTTCGTGCGCGCCACCCAGCTCGACGCCCTGGCGATCGCCATCGGCACGAGCCACGGCGCCTACAAGTTCACCCGCAAGCCCACCGGAGAGATCCTCTCCATCCAGCGCGTGAAGGAAATCCACGAGCGCCTGCCCAACACGCATCTCGTGATGCACGGCTCGAGCTCCGTGCCCCAGGAATTCCTTGCCGAAATCCGAAAGTACGGCGGCCAGATGCGCGAGACCTACGGCGTGCCTGTCGAGGAGATCCAGAAGGCCATCAAGCACGGCGTGCGCAAGGTCAACATCGACACCGACATCCGCCTTGCCATGACCGCCGCGATCCGCCGCTTCTTTGTCGAGAATCCGAGCGCATTCGATCCGCGCGCTTACCTCAAGGTCGCCCGCACGGCAGCCTACGAGATGTGCAAGTCGAGGTTCCTTGCCTTCGGCTGCGAGGGTCAGGCCGCGCGCATCAAGGCGATTCCCCTGTCGGTGATGGCATCGCGCTACGCCGACGGCACCCTCGCCCAGAAAGTGAACTGACAGCTGCCGGCTGACCGGTTCAGCCGCTGATCATTCAGCCTGAAGGAGGCTGGCGGATATTCCGCCGGCCTCCTTTTTTGCGGCCGCGGAGGCGCCACCAGGGCACCGGCAGATCCGGACGGCAGGTTCGGTCCGACCCTCTCTCCCCGCCTTGCCGGAAAGTCTGTCAGGGCGAAAATTACAATATCTTGAAAAAACACCGTTTTCGATTATCCCACCAGTCCTGCGTGACGATACAATGCCCGAATAACCCAAGACAAATCTGGTCCGAAATCATCAAGAAAGGAAAAGCGCCATGCCCATCCAAGCCGGTGATCCATGCAGTCAGGAGCGGACTGCCCTCAGGCAGTCCAAAAGATAAAAAAATCAATTGGATCTGCACGCAGTTTTTGTGCAGATCCGGACAATCGATATGAAGGAAACTAGCCATGCCGACCGGGGAAGTCAATCTCGTCAGAAATCTGGACAGCTATTCGCTTAACGAATTCAAAACGCTGGCAGAAAACAGCCGCGACAACCAGGAGCTGCGGATCAGAAAGAGCAACCACGAACTCTCGAACACCCCTCTGGGTTTTCTCGCACGCAACTTCGGCTCCACGCATGCAACTTCCAACGCCCAGGTCACCCAGGCTTTCCGGCATGCGCTGCAGACCGACCCCAAGTACCGGACCATCTCCAGCCGGCTTGCCAATGTGCTCTCCGCACAGATGCCGGCCAATCAGCCACTCACGGCAGCCAAGGTCAAGAGCGCCATCGGCATGGCCGACCGGATGCTGCAGTCCCAGGAAAAGGCGATCAGCCTCACGGACATGGCCGAAGACTTCAAGCTGGTCAGCAAAGAGCAGCTCCCCGCGTTCAAGAGCTTTGTCATGGACTACCTCTTCACGCACCCGGATGTGCAGCCCGATCTCACCGATCTCGGAGAAAATCTCACGATTGAGCAAAAGCGCATGGATATCAAGGACCTTCAGCCTCTGCTCAAGCAGCAGGAGGGCGCAAAACTCCAGACGCTCTCCACAATCCTCAAAGCCTTTTACGCTCAAGGGGGAGCCGAAGCGCTTGAGAAGGGCGGCTATGGCATTTCTCCTTCCCAGACGGGGGGCGACGCGCAAAAAGCCGCCGCAATCACCAAGCTGCTCGCCATTCACAATGGAATCTAGTCAGAGCCCGGAGAAATCCTCAATAAAGCCTTTGATCTGCAAAAAGCGCAAGTGCCCAAGTCGGGCTGCCTGGCCAGAACATTCAACAATGCCCTGTCCAATTGCTTTGCCGACCAGATGAAAGGCGCCGGGATGGACAAATACATCTCGGACCTGATGCACATGAAGACACAGGACGTCACTCAGATCGTCGATGCGCTCAATGCAAAAGCTGAGATGAGCGTGTGGGAGAAAAGCCGAGTCGTCAAATTCGCGGTACTTGCCACGGGCCGCTTCGTCTCCCAGCACCCCGATCTTGCAGCCCAGCCCGAGAAAATGCAGGAGGCTCTTGGAAAACTCACAGGCAAACTGACCGAGCTCATCAACAAAAGGATTTCTTCGTCTGAAGATTTCAAACGGGCTGCCGATCAGCTTTCCGTGGAAATACTCCTTAACGAGCAGGATCTCGCCAAAAATGGCGAGAGCATCTTTGCCAAGGCCGCAGTGGCTCCGAAGATTGGTCTCGCGCTGCTGTCCAACCCCGGGACCCTCGGGCAGCTCACGAACAAGGTCGGAGAGCTTGGCGATCAGTGCACTGACGCCCAGATCGCAGAAGCGGTCCGCACGGAAGCCTCAAAGCTGATCGAGCAGAACGCCCCCCTGCTCAAGAAGGTTCAGGATGCAAATCTCCCCGACAACCTGCTTGCAATTGGCATAAAGACGGCTCTTGCGATGGACAAGGCCATCTCCTCGATCAGCCTGGGGCAGGCCAGAAACGAGGAACTGATGCTCGAACAGCTTCAGGGCGTGGCCATCGCTCTGGGCGACAAGTCCCTGTCCGATGCCGAACGCGGCCAGATCCTGAAAAACCTTACCAGGGAATTTGCAAAGACGTTCCCAACAGGCACGGAGCAGCTCTGCCGGGACAATCTCCCCGTCTTTGCCAGGCTCGTCGGCCAGCTGCAAAAACTGGCAGGGGATCCAAGCATCAGCAAGTCAACGCGCGATGCCTGCATGGATGTCGCCATGATCGCGCAGGCTCTCTACAACAATCTTCTCGCCCTCGCCCCCGAGGAGCGTCAGATGGAGCTCGAGCTGATCCCGGACAACACCGGCAACCCCGCCGGGAATCTTGCCGCAAACGTCAATCCGCTCAAGTCTTTCCCGCACAACGCCACTTCCGCCCAGATGTTCGCCGGATTCAAGGAACTGGAGTCAAGCGAAGAGGGCAAGGAGGATCAGATCAAATACCGCGGCATGATGGAAAAACTGGGCTGTCCGGATTACAAGCTCATCGCTCTTTTCAATTCGAGCTCCAGCCTCACCATCAGCGAATCGACCGGGACGCTCACAGAGAACAATCAGGGCTACAAGGTCATTTCCCACCTTCACAACAACATCTCCAACATGGCGTTGGCCCTGAAGAGCGCCCATGAAAACTCGGCCGGATACGACCCTGCCCAGATTGACGACTTCGCAGCCGACGTGTACCTGTCAGGGCTTACGGACGAGCAAAAGCGCAACCTGCTCGCCTCGCTCAAGGATCCTGGCGTAAGGGAGTACCTGGAGGTTGCGAGCAACTACGCACGGAAAAACGAGGCGCTGCCCGACAACATCGTCGTCCCGAAGCTGCTGACGCTTGGCAACAACGGCAAATACTTTGCTGAAGCAGCCAAAGTTCTTCAGCTTGCCGCCAACAAGGCCGCCCAGCAGCTCGGAGAGCCGGCCCCCGGTCAGATTTATGATCCCAACAGCACAAAGACGGTCATTGACCTTGCCAAGTCCTTCGGCTTTGACGAAAACTTCATCGGCACCTTCACGGCACAGTTCCGCAAGTACTGCACCCCGTTTGACAACGATGCGTACCTCGTTGGGAACCACCTGAACCAGGCGCAGCACGATGCCGTGAACAACCTCTTTAAGAACCTGAAGGCTCCCGAAGCCCAGAATGGCATCAACACCATGTACGGCCAGCTGCCCGATCGAGACTTCCGGTTCACATTCACCGACACCCAGGGCAACGTGCAGAGAAGCTCCTGGACACCAAAGATGCTCGCCACCCTGTTCGCCTTCAGAGCCGACAGCATTTCCCAGCTTCTTGAAAGCACCGGCGGACATCCCACTGCTCAGCAGCTCTGGGGCATTCTTCACGGCGGACAGCCGCCTGCAGGCCTGACGATGGACAACCTGGCCGACAAGTACATGCGCTCGGTCTGCCAGCAGATCCACGCCGCCGGCCAGCTGATCGGCATGAATCTGACCCCGGAAGTCTTCTTCTCGTCGTGTCCGCTCAAGATCGGCATGGATCCTCTCGCCCTCGTCAACAAGATCGTGCAGTCCGCGCACGGAGACGTGAAGTTCACATTCTCCGATCAGGTCGGACAGTCGGGCATGTTCCCGCTGCCCTCGATGATGGGCAAAAGCTATGAAAACGGCAAGGAGCACTATGCGTTCGGACTGGACTTCATCCGGGCGATCATGCCGCCGGGAGCGCAGCCCGGGCCCAACGGAGAAACGGGATGCAAAATCACCGTGCAGCCCATTGAGGGCGAGCCCGTGCAGTTCAACCAGAGCGATTACAAAAAACAGCCCGACAACGGCAAGGGCGCGTATCTTGCCCAGATTCCGGCCGAGGTGCGCAAGCTCTGCCAGAGCGATGCCCAGCTCGCCGGCGTTGGCATCTGCACCACGCAGGCCATCCAGGGCGCCCTGCGCTCGGTTCCGTTCTTCTACTGGAACGTCACCGGCGAGGGTCTGGAGCACACGGCACTCGACCACCACATCAGCAAGCTTGAGAACGGCAACGTTCTGGTGAAGATCTCGGAAAAGCCCGGAAGCCTCTTCAAGTTCGACATGCAGTTTGAGGTGGCGCCGGACGGCATGGTTTCCATCCGGCCCGAGAGCTCGCTCACGCTGCCCTCGCTTGAGAAGGTGCGCGCGTTCCAACAGGCGAATCCGGCATAATTCAGCCGCTGCGAACCAGACAGCAACAAGGATTGACAATGCAGACAGACGAATTCATCGCACAGATCAACGAGATCACGGGCCTTGCGCTTGCGCCGGACAGCGACAGCGCCGTTGCGTTCACCTACCAGAACCGCAATGTGCTGCTACGCTTTGTCGAGGAACAGGGCGTGTGTCTGGTGTTCACCGAGATCGGCAGACTCGAGCCTGCTGCGCTGCCCGGAGCACTCGTTGACCTGATGGAGGCCAATCACCTGCTGAGCGACACGCAGGGCGGGGCGCTCAGCTTTCAGCGCCAGAGCGGCATGGTCTCCCTCAACTTCCTGATGCCCTGCGAGGGACCCAACGCCGCAGATGCCTTCGTGAGCCGCCTCAACCGCGCGCTCACGGTTTCGGACGAATGGGCGCAGCGCATCCGGGAGATCAACGCCAAGGCGATCGAGAGTGTCGAATCGACCATCCGGGACCTTCAGGAACACGGCGGCAGCACGGGCGAACCCCTTTCCTTCGAGTCCATGTCCTTTGGCATGACCCTGTAGCCGGAATCCCGGGCGCACCGCCTGCCGCGTGCTCTTCCCGCTTATGCGACAGGCGCACCCGGCAGACTGCCCGTGCCTGTCTCATGACCGTCCAGCCGCTACAATGCGGCTGCTTTCATTTTTTCCGGAACCACTGCAATGGATGCAAACGATCTCAAAGGCAAAAGCGGACTGACGCGCCTTGTCAATGCCTGCAAGTACTCCCGTCAGGGAATCCTGGCGGCCTGGAAAAGCGAAGAAGCCTTCCGGCAGGAGCTCACGGCGAGCCTCGTGCTGATTCCAGTCGCTCTCCTGCTGCCCGCGCCGTTCATCTATCGCCTGGCAGCGATCGGCAGCCTGCTCATTCTTCTCATTGTCGAGCTGCTCAACTCGGGCATTGAGGCCTGCATCGACAGGATCGGTCCGGAAATCCATCCCAAGAGCGGCTTTGCCAAGGACGCAGGCAGCGCTGCCGTGCTCTTTGCCATCGCTCATGCCGTTCTGGTGTGGCTCGCCCTGCTCTGGAACGCATTTTTCTGATGCGCGCTCTGCTCTTCACCCTTCTTGCCCTGCCCTTTTCGGCTCTTGCTGAGGAGGTGCTGCTCACTGACATCGCCGACGACCTGTACCGGGTCGGATCGTCCGGGCGCTATGTCCTCACCCGCTCATGCAGCGTGGACGGGGAGAACCTGAAGGCGGAACTCTCGGCAAAGTCCGTGCGGTTTGAAAAAAGAAGCTGCGAAGTGGTCGCACACCTTACGCCCTGGGTTCCGCCTGAGGGCGTGCACCACTGCAAACTCTCGCAGAATTACAGTTCGCTCTACCGCGTCTGGACGGGCCCCGTGAAGGGCTGGATCCTCACCGAGCCCAACCTTGCGCTCACCATGATTGCCGACGGAGAGGTGCATGTGGGCGCTCCGGGCCAAAAAAGCCGCGTTCTCTTTGACGGACTCGACACCCCGGTCATTCTCTTTCTTCGCTGAAGCCCGCATCTGAGCAACTCCTCTTCAGGTCATTGCCTCGGGAAAAATGCCGATTCCCCCCGAAAAAGTCGCTTGAAAAAATGTCATTTTTCAGAAAAAGTCGCCTGAAAAAGTGTATGTCATCTCAAAAAAGTCGCTTGAAAAAATGTCACGCCTTGATGTAAACTCGCTGTAAAAAGTGTCACACAAGAACTTAGTGCACTGATTTGCATAAACTTTCATGAACAGCCATGCTGAAGCGAAAAATAGAGCAAGTTCTCCTTGCATGGAAACGCGATTCCCATCGTCTTCCCCTTGTCATCAAGGGATTGCGACAGTGCGGAAAAACCTTCTCCGCGCTGAATTTCGCGAGGAATCACTACAAGTCCGTTGTCTATCTCAACTTCTTCGAGAATCCAACCCTCAACGGAATTTTCAGCGGTTCTCTGCAAGTCGATCACGTGACCATGATGATGTCAGCCGTCCTCCCTGGCCCCGTGCAGTTCATTCCGGGAGAGACAATCATCATTCTGGATGAAATCCAGCAGTGCCCCGAGGCGCGTACCGCCCTGAAGTTTTTCAGTATTGACGGCAGATTCGATGTCATTGCAACCGGATCCCTGCTGGGCGTAAACGGCTGCGGGGACAACGCCGCTTCGATCCCCGTCGGCTACGAAAAAAACGTCGTCATGAGGCCGCTTGATTTTGAGGAGTTCCTCTGGGCCACAGGCATTTCCGAAGAGATCATCCGTCTGCTCAGGAATTCGCTGCGCAATGAAACGCCGATCCCCGAACCGCTGCACACGCGCATGATGGAACTCTTCTTGCAGTACATCGTCGTGGGCGGCATGCCTGCGGCCGTGAATGCCTTTATTGCTGCGCACAATCTTTCCGAAGTCCGGGCGATCCAGTCCGACCTGCTCAATTCGTTCCGTTCCGACATGACGAAATACGCCGCAGGTGCCGACAAAATCCGCATCAAGGAATGCTTTGACTCGATTCCCCGGCAGCTCGCCAAGGACAACAAGAAGTTCCAGTACGCCCTCGTCCGCAAGGGTGCTCGCTCTTCGCAGTACGTGAGCGCACTCCAATGGATCGAAGAGGCGGGACTGGGCAAGCGGGGCAGAAACGTCACGCTACCCGAACTTCCCCTTGAAGGCTACGCCGATCCCGACACCTTCAAGGTGTACCTGACCGATACCGGACTTTTTGTCGACATGCTCGAGCCCGGTACCGCTGCCGACATTCTCTCGGGCAAGCTCTTTGGCTTCAAGGGAGCCATTTTGGAAAACGCCGCAGCGGATGCCTTCTGCAAGATGGGACGGGATCTTTATTACTTCCGGAAGGAGTCCGGACTGGAAGTGGACTTTCTCATCCCGCATGCGGGCAACTGCATGCCGGTGGAAGTGAAAGCAGTGAACGGCAACGCGAAAAGCGCAAAGACGATCCTCGCGCATCCTGAAAAGTACCACGTGGGCGGCGTCTTCAAGTTTGGGCAATGCAACATCGGCCGATCCGGCCGGATGCTCACCCTGCCCCTTTATCTGCTGTTTGCTCTGGACGAAGCTTTCGCTGATGCAGGAACGGGGTCGTCTGCCTAAAGAAGAAAAACCCCGAACCAGATTTGCCGTCTGATCCGGAGTTCCGGGAAAAATCCTGTCCGGACTCCTCAAGGGAGCCCGGAACAGCTGACGCATCAGCTTAGTTCAGCGTGTACATCGCAATCGTCGTGACAACGAGGGCGATGAGCACCGGCACAGCGGTACGCTTGGCAACTTCGAACGGATTCACACCAGCGATGCCAGCCAGAATGATGACGCCGCCCGCAACCGGGGACATCGTGCGGCCAAGACCGGCAGCAATCTGAGCAACGGCACCCAGCTGAACGATCGTGAGACCGAAGTCAGCGGCGTGCGGAGTGATTGCCTCGTTGAAGGCCAGGGCGGCAGCGTTGCCGGAACCGGAAATGGCAGCCATCACGAACGGACCAGCGGCAGCGGAGAACATGGCGATCGACTGGGATCCCTTCATGGCGTTCACAAGCGCGCCGGTGAGGCCGATGGACTTCATGCCGGCCGCGAACAGGGCAGCAGCAGCAATCAGGATCACGACGTCGGCAAAGCCGTCGCCGGCACCGCGGCAGAAGCGCTTGGAGCAGTCACCGAGGCTCTGTCTGTTGATGAGGCCGACGATCATGCCGATGCCGGTGCCGATCAGCATGCAGACGGGAACCGTGAAGACCTTGGTGGGCAGCCAGCCGACCTGCTTGGAAGCGATGACGAGCAGGAACAGCGGAATCACGGGAACGATGGCGTAGATCGGGTTGATCTTGAAGTCCTTGGCGGCTTCAGCAGAAGCGTCGTCCTTGTTCGAGCCCACGCCCTCGCGCATCACCATGGCGAGCACGGCAAGCAGAACGGCTGCAACAAGAGCGCCGATCACGCAGGGCACAAATTCCTGGAAGATCACGATCATGGCGTCAGGAGCCGGAATTTCCTTCGCCTTGAAGGCGATGTCGGCAATCTGCGGGTTGAACATCAGGCCGGGAGAGACAACCGAGCCCCAGGTTCCGAGGAACACGGCGGCGGCAGCCATCACCGGACGCACCTTCAGTGCGATGAGAGCCGGGATCAGCAGAACGCCCACGGCGGCGGCGATGCCGGCAGCGGACGGCAGAACGATGTTGAGCAGCCAGGTGATGATCACGGCACCCGGGATCACGATCGCCGGCACGTGCGTGAGCGGACGCACCAGGGCGTTCACGAGATGGTCAGAGCACTTGGTGAACGTCATGACGTAGCCAAAGCCCATCACCGTCACGATCGTCGGCACGAGGCCCCCGTTGACGAGCTGCTTGACAAAGGCCTGCACGGCCGCAGAGACCGTGAGCCCGCCGCAAAGGTACTGCCCGAGCAGCGCCATCACGATACCCGAAAGCGCGAGCACAAGGCGCGCCTCATAGTTCTTATAGATCAGCCAGAACGTTACGATAACGATGGCAAGTCCGACCCATAGCATGGTGAAACCTCCTTTAGTAATGACCTGTCCCGTCCTCTGTCCGAGGCGGGCTCATTTTTTGCCGCCCGCCCCCCGCAATGGCCCGGCGCTGTCTAACCGGCCGGGGATCGCACGGGGCGACGGACTTTTTTTTACTGCAAAAACTTCTCAAACTCGGCGTTGAGCACCGCGTCAGCCTTCTCGAGCTGAGCAAACTTTCCGGCAAGCCAGTCCTTATCGGCCTGAAGCTTCGCGCCGGCGACCTCAAGCCCCCTGGCAACCGTTTCGGGCGCGGGCGAGCCGGTGCCGACGCGAGTGCGCACCACGTACTCCGGAGAGAGCGTCTCGCGGAAGCCCGCTTCGTCAAGCGGCAGCTCCTCGTCCTTGCCCTCGAGCTTACTCACGGTCTCGCGGAAGATTCTCTTGGCCTCCTCAAAGGGGAAATTCTTCGGGTAGTAGCCTTCGCGGCGTGCAACGGTGACGATGCCGCTAGCGAAGTTGTGCCCGACGCGGAACGGCACGCCAAAGCGCATCTGCAGCGTTTCGGCCAACGCCATCGTACAGGTCCAGTCGTTCTCGAGCTCCTCGAGGGCGCGGGCCTTGTTGATCTTGAGCATTTCAAAGGCCCAGCGGGCGAGCTCGAGCATGTGAACGGCCTTGACGAACACGGCGCTGTTGTCCTCGCTCACGCTCTCCTTGTTGTCATACATGCCAAGGGGCAGGTTGTGGGCGCGGATGAACGACGTCTCCATGGCGCCCAGCACATCGCCGGCCTTGGCGCGGGTCTTGTTGATGATGCCCGGGTTGCGCTTTTGCGGCATCGCCGAAGAGCCGTAGGCGGCCGACTCATCCAGGAGCATCCAGGGACGGGTCTGCGAGTACTGCTGCGCGATGTCGGCAAGCAGCGTCGTGATGCGGATCGCAACGTTGCCCGCGATCGCGGCCTGCTCGAGCGGCACGTCAAAGAGGCTCACCTGCGAGGAGTCGAGCGAATTGATGATCGGGCCGTCAAAGCCAAGGAGTTCGGCAAGCCGCTCGCGCGAGAGCGGCCACGCGGAGTTCGCCATCACGGCCGAGCCAAGGGCCGAGCGGTTCACTCGGGCCCAGCCCTCGCGGATGCGGTCAAAATCGCGCTCGAAGGATTCAAGGAACGCCCAGAGATAAAAGCCGAGCGTCACGGGCATCGCCTGCACGCCGTTCGTGTAGGCCGGCATCCAGGTCTCCGTGTGCTCGCGGGCAATCGCAAGGATCCGCTCGCGCAGCACATTCAGGCTCTGGGCAAAATCGAGCACCGAGGAGCGAAGCCGCGCCTGGTTGAGCGTGGCGAAGATGTCCTGGCGGCTGCGGCCGGTGTGGATAAGCGAAGCCATCTGCCCGCACTGGGCGATCAGCATCTTCTCAAGAGGCATGATGTCCTGGACGGGCGCGGCGCCGGGGGCGGCCTGCTCCTCTTCGGCGTGGCGGTGCGCCCTGGCGATGACGCGGGCCGTCTCGTCGTCGAGAATGCCCTGCTCGTGCAGCATCACGAGCGAAGCGCGGTTGATCTTGTTCTGCCAGTAGGCCCAAGTCTCGGCTTCTGCTCTCTCGCTCGTCGAGCGGGGAATGTCACGTGACCAAGGAATCGTTGTGACTTTCATTTTTTTCTCCCTGACGTTAATTATGGATGAGGCCATTGTAAATTTCGAATTTTGCTTTAGCGTATGATTTTCATCACTCTTTTTCGTGCAAATTATCCGCAATAAATTCCACATTGCGGAATATCGCAAAAATTTATTGCGTTTTTGCTTTATAATCGTTCGCGAATTGATTTATCTTTCGTGCAATTTTCGACACGCATGTCACAAGCAAAAACACTGGAGAACCTGCAGGACTGGGCGCTCATCATCGATATCATCGAGAAGAAGTCCATTTCCGCCGTTGCCTTTTCCCGGGGACTTGAGCGCTCGCAGCTCTCGCGCGTGGTGAGCGGCATGGAGCAGGCGCTCGGCTACAAGCTGTTCGAGCGAAGCGGCCGGGTGATCATTCCCACTCAGGCGGCGCTTGAAGCCGCGCGCAGAATCGGCCCCGTGGTGCAGGCCATGCACCAGGCGATCGCCGAGCTACGCGTCTCGGGCGCTGCCGAGGAAGGCAGCATCCGGTTCGGCGCCATGCCGGGCTTCATGCAGGAGCAGATCGTGCCCCTGCTTGTGGAGTTCCAGAAGATCCATCCGAAGATCACGTTCGACGTGATCGCGGACGACGACCCGCAGCACTTCATGCGCGGGCAGTCGGAGCTGATGCTCTACTACGGGCCGGTGCACAACCCGGCGCTCGTCGAGCACTTCGTCACGCGCTCGGCCTTCATCGCCTGCGCTTCGCCCGAGTATCTGAGGCAATCCAGGCATCCGGCCGAGTCCCCCGCCGATCTTGTCCACCATGCCGGAATCATCTACAGCGGCCGCGTGAGACCGCACTCGGACGTGCTTGTTCTGGGCAGCAGCCAGGCGAAGATCCGCTTCAAGTCGATGCTGCGCTTCAACAACATCCTCTCGACCAAGCAGGCGGCGGTCTCAGGCGCGGGAATCGTGCTTGACATGCCGCTGCACCACTGCTACCGGGAGCTGATCGAGGGCAAGCTCGTGCCGGTTCTGAACGGCTGGCACGTGCCGAACCTGGACAACTACATCGGCTCGACCGTCGAGGCGGCAAGGCTGCGCCGCGTGCAGATCTTCACCGACTGGTACATCAAGCGGCGCCGCGAAATCGAGGGCGAGCAAAAGCGCTACGTGCAGGAGCACTTCGGGGTGCTGATCTAGCCTTTCGCTCCGTAGTCGCGGTGCCCGAAGATGGCGCTTCCCACGCGCACCATGGTGCTGCCCGCACGCACGGCCTGAAGCATATCCGCGCTCATGCCCATGGACAGGGTGTCAAGTCCGAACTCGTCCTTCACCGCCTCAAAGAGCGCGCGCATGGCCGCCAGGGGCTTCATGCGCTCCTCATCCGTGCCGGCCGGCGCCGGGATCGCCATGAGGCCGCGAAGCCGAAGACGGGGCAGGCCCAGGATGAAGCGGCAGAGCGCCGGCACCTCTTCGGGCCGCACGCCGCTCTTGCTTTCCTCGCCATCAATGTTGACTTCAACAAGCACGTTCAGGGGCGGCATGCCCTGCGGCCTCTGGTCATTGAGCCGCTGGGCGATTTTCTCCCGGCACACGGTCTGCACCCAGTCGAAATGCTCGGCGACGATGCGGGTCTTGTTTGACTGCAGCGGGCCGATGAAATGCCACGTGAGCGCAAGATCGGGCCGGTGCTCGCGCACCCAGTCGATCTTGCCGCAGCCTTCCTGCGCGTAGTTTTCGCCAAAGAATCTCTGTCCCTCGCCCGCGGCGATCAGCACGGCCTCAACGGGAAAGGTCTTGCTCACGGCAAGCAGTTCAACGCGCCCCTCGGGGTCGGCCCTGCGCAGCTGCTCGCGCACGCTCTGCAGCCTCTGCTCGATTCCTTCGATGAGTTTGGTCATTTCGTCCTGTCCTTTCCGGGCGCTGGAGCCCTTCTCACGGGGCAAAATCTTAGCCGCTTTGCCCGGCGCCGAGGCACCCGGAACAACGCAAACAACGCATCGTGCATTCTTGCTAGCATTTAACCCGTTATCAGGTTTGTTCCTGGGGCCAATGCGTTCCTGCGCCGAGCGTGCGCCTGCCGCATGCATCTCCCCCGCCAGTTTTATGAAGCGCTTACTGATCCTTTTCTCCGCCCTCATTCTCTCGGGCTGCGCCAGCGTCACGGTGTCGCACCTTGACAGCTCCAAGTACATCGAAGCCAGACGCGGCGACGTGATCACCACGGGCGATCTCAGCCATCAGACGGACGAAAGCCTGTTCATCCTCGGGTACGATACTCCGGACTGCACGTCGGATCTTGACAAGTGCCTGCACCTCGTGCAGACCGAGAGCGGACTCACGCGCGAGCAGCGTCAATCGGCTCTTTCCGAAATCTGGCTCCTCAAGGCATTTCGCCTGCACGACTCGCTGAAACGCAGCAATGCATCGAACGAAGCCGAGTACCGGAAGCTCGCCAACCGGGCGATCGACGCATACCTGCAGTCAGCAAGAGCCGCCTACCTGTACCTGTTCTACTCCAACCGCACGATCAACATGCGCGCCCTGGAGGACCGCCAGACCCAGGTGCGCGACTATTACAACCTGTCCGCGCAGAATTCCGTGGCGATCCTCTACGACCGCTACAAGGACATGGATCCCGAAAGCCCCGAGATGCAGGAGACCTCGGAGCAGATTGAGAACTGGACGCTCTATTCGGACGTGCGCTACTACCCCATGCTGAGCGACAAGGACCTTCAAATCCTCAACATCACCGCCGACTCGACCGTCTCCTTCAAAGGCATCCGGAACGAGTATGTCAGGGACGGCCTGGGCGCCCGCACGATCCTCACGCTCGGCAGCATTTCAAAGCGCAAGCGGCAGGCCGCCCCAGAGAAGCACCCGGAGGAGCCGCAGCTGCCATGGGAGCGCATGCCCTACGCGCCGGCAACCGTTCTGCTGCATTTCCCCGGCAAGACGTACAAGGAGGTCGAGGAGACCAAAAAGGCCATCCTCGCGCCCTACGACATCGACAGCGGCATCGGCGTGAGCATCAACAAGATCCAGGTGCCGCCCGCGACCACCTCCGCGGCCCCATGCGCCCTGTGGCTCCAAATTTCGATTTCCGAAAGCCAGTCGCTCGGCACCGTGTTCGGCAGGGGCGACGTGCTTGAGCGGCCGCGCGTGTTCCTCATGCAGCCCTACCGTCCCGACAGAAAAACGATCGTTCTTGTCCACGGCCTGGCCAGCAGCCCCGAGGCCTGGGTGAACACGGCCAACGAGATCATGGGGGACGAGGAACTGCGCGACCACTACCAGATCTGGCAGGTGTACTACCCGACGAGCTGGCCAATCTCCGTCAACCGCAAGGAAATTGCCAAGGCCCTCGAGGCGACCTTCCGCCACTATGACAAAACGGGGCGGGATCCGGCCGGGCGCGATGTCGTTCTCATCGGCCACAGCATGGGCGGCATCATCTCGCGTCTTCTCGTTTCCTCTTCCGGCAACGTGATCTGGGATGACTATGTCAAGCGGTATCAGCCCGATGCGGCAAGGCAGAAGGAAGTGAGGGAAAAGCTGAGCGACATCTTCTTTTTCGAGCCTATGAAACGCGTCAACCGTGCGGTGTTCCTCGCAGCCCCCCACCGCGGCACGCCGTACGCAGACAAGACTCTGCCCAGGATCCTGATGAGCATGGTCAAGCTCCCCGGCGCAATGCTTTCAGCGGTGACGAACACCGTGCGCATCATGGCTGGCAAGGACGTGCCCTTCAATCCGGACACGATGACGGGCGTGGGAAATCTTTCGGACAAGAATCCCGACATCCAGGCTCTTGCCAAGTGCGAAATCTCGCCCAAGGTGAAGTACTACTCGATCATCGGAGACGAGACGGACGGGCCGATTGAAGAAAGCACGGACGGAATCGTCCCCTACTGGAGCTCGCATCTGCCCGGCGCAGAGCGCGAGCTGATCATTCCCTCGGGACACAGCGTTCAGGAAACCCCCAAGGCGATTCTGGAAATCCGCGCGATTCTGAAGGAACACCTGCTCGCGCTCAAGATCGGAAAGAAAGCTCGTTGAGCGCTGCGCTGAATGCGAACAAACCCGCCCGAGCCGCTTGGCTTGAGGCGGGTTTCTGATGTCAGGCCAGGCAGCCCGACGCGCGGCCGCAGAAGCCTTCTACCACAGATGGAAGGCGACGCCGGCGATGTATCCGACAAAGATCGCAAGACCGCCGAACACGACGCCCAGCACCGCGCGGGTGATGAGCTCGGTTCTCTGGATGCGGCGCGCTTCCTCGGCCTCGGCAGCCTTTCTCTGCGCCGTATCGATCCGGATCTCGGAGTCGTCGAACTCGGCGATCAGCTTGTCGCGGTCGCCCTTGTACGTGATGCCGACCACGAGCGCCGGCTTGCCGTGTGCAATGTAGGCGTGCGAGACGTAGTTGCCGTAGAAATAGGGCTTGTTCTCAACGCGGTAGTCGATCACGGCGTTGCCGCCCGCAGCGCGGATCTTTTCCTTGAGCTGCTCAAGAGCCTCCCTGCCGATGCTGTGGTCGGCATAGGCCTCGACGTCCTCGGACATCTTGAGAACCTCGATGTACTCGGGGATCTTCTCCTTGGGACGGAAGATGAAGAATTTGTTCAGTTCGCCTTTGTCTTTGAGTGCCATCGTTTTTCCGATATGAGTAAGAGAGCGATTGCGCGATCGGTGTCGCGCTTTTCGGGATTGTAGCAGGGAGAAAATCCCTTTGTTTTCCGATTTCTCAGGTCTTTGGCATTAGTCCTGTCTCCGGGCCGAGCGAACCTCCTCGGCGCGCCACCCGAGCAGGGCCATTGCGGCAAAGTAGCTCGCCGCCGCCCCCGCGATCACAGCTCCCACGAGCGCGATTCTGAGCGCCCATTCGGACTGCATCGCCGCCCAGTCGACGCCCTGCTGGGCCCAGACAAGGAACGCGGCCATGGCAGCCGCCCCCGCCGCACAGCGCAGCGCAAAGAGCCCCCAGCCGGGAAGACCCCGGTACCAGCCGCGCCGGATGAGGATCACAAGGAGCGTGCCCGCATTGAAGCACGCGCCGAGCGCCACCGAGAGCGCAAGCCCGGCATGCGCAAAGAGCGGCACCGTCACGAAGTTGCATGCCTGCACCACGGCGACCGACGCGATCGCCACCTTCACCGGCGTCTTGATGTCCTTTCTTGCGTAAAAAGCCGGAGCAATGATCTTGATGCCGATAAGGCCGATCAGGCCCACGGCGTAGCCGCGCATGGCAATCGAGGTCTGCTCGACGTCCGCAGCAAGGAAGTTGCGCCCCTGAAAGAGCACGGAGGAGAGCCCCTCGGCAAGCAGGCCCAGGCCGACCGCCGCGGGCACCGCAAGGAGCACCACGATCTTGAGCCCCCCGTCGAGCAGCCGGTTGTACCGGTCAAGATTGCCCCGCGCAAAAGCACCCGAAAGACTTGGCAGAAGAACCGTGCCGAGCGCAACGCCAAGGAGCGCCGTCGGGAACTCCATCAGCCGGTCGGCGTACGAGAGCCAGGTCACGGCGCCCCGGGCAAGACGGGAGGCAATGTTGGTGTTGATGAGGATCGAGAGCGGCGCCACGGACACGCCCACGAGAGCCGGCACCATGAGCCGCAGCACCTGCCGCACGGCGCCGTCCTCAAGCGCCCTGAGCGGCGAGCGAAGGCGCGGCAGCAGCCCCATGCGCCGCAACTGCCAGAGCTGCATGCCAAGCTGCATCACGCCGCCCGCAATCACCGCAAAGGCCAGCGCCCAGACGGGCTGCTCGAGCCTGTCGGCAAGGAGCAGAATGAACGCAATGAAGCTCAGATTGAGAAGCACCGGCGTGAAGGCCGGCACCGCAAAGTGCTTCCATGTGTTCAGCACAGCTGCGGCAAAGGCCACCAGGCTCATGAACACGATGTACGGGAACATGAAGCGCGTGAGCAGCACGGCAAGGTCAAACGTCTCGGGGTGCTCGGAAAACCCGGTCGCGATCACCCAGATCACGGCAGGCGCGAAGAGCACGCCGAGCATGCTCGTTGCGAGAACGGCCGCCGCAAGCAGAGAAAAGACGTTCCCGATGAACTCGTCGGTGCGCTCTGCTCCCTCCTGCTCCTTCACCTGCGAGAGCATCGGCACGAAGGCCTGGGAAAAGGCGCCTTCGGCAAACAGGCGGCGCAGGAGGTTGGGGATCCGGAACGCCACATAGAACGCATCGGTCGCTCCGCTCACGCCGAAGTACCGGGCGATCAGCATGTCTCGGATCAGCCCCGTGACGCGGGACAAGAGCGTAAGGCCGGAAACGGTGGCGGCACTGCGCAGCAACGACATGAGAGAAATCCATCCCAAGAAAACAAAACAGCAGCCGTTCAGGCGTGCCCGATCTTATTTCTTTCGGGCAGTCTTGTCTCCCGGAAAGAATTTCCATATAATAAGGGGCTTTTCGGAGATGGCAAAGGTTGCACAACCCGGCAGCCTCGTTTGCGCCTGAACCGGAAAGAGATTGTAAACACTTAACCGGCCGAGCCCACGGCTGAATGATGCACGGGCGAGGCGGCAGACAAATTTCATTGTGTGCTTCTCGTCAAGCATCCTTTTTTAGTTTTAGGAACACTAAATGGCCAATACCAAACAAGCCCGCAAGCGCGCCCGCCAGGCCGTTGCGCAGAACCAGCACCTCTCCGCTCAGCGCAGCCAGTACCGCACCGCCATCAAGGCCGTGCGCAAGCTCGTTGCCGCCGGCGACAAGGCCGCCGCACAGCAGGCCTTCGTCAAGGCCCAGAGCGTCATCGACGCCATGGCCCGCAAGCATGTGCTGCACCGCAACGCCGCCGCCCGCCAGAAGAGCCGCCTGTCCGCCTGCATCAAGGCGATGGCCTAATCGGCGAACAACGCGTACGCTTGACTTAGACTGAGTCCCTCAGCTCGGGCTGTCAGGCCACCAAATCAAAAACGCACCGCAATTGCTCCGCGGTGCGTTTTTGTTTGTGCGGGGACGGAAC
>ODAI011920052.1_pt1 | contig 19857 bp, 19 predicted proteins | sample 1539321 | NCBI WGS metagenome assembly ODAI01 (sample SAMN02144231, study PRJEB22623) | gut metagenome | biome: sheep rumen | host: Ovis aries | place: New Zealand
AGGGGACACCACTAATTCCTAATTCCGAATTCCTAATTCCGAATTAAAAGTCATGCACCGCCCTTAAATCGGTGCCGTATGCGAAAGCAGATGAGGTCTGACGTACAGAGTAAGCGAGCGTAGCAAGCGAATCGTGTCCGGGTCCAGCGTCACGCTGGCTGGGGGGACTTGACAAACAGTTGCATTTGCTGTACAATAGAAGTAATTAATCCGGAAAGGTGGTAAGTATGGACAAATATTCGTCATTCTCCTGTACCTGCGTCGGAGCTTCACATCTTGCCCGCAAGCTCATTTGTCAGGACTATTCCTTTGAATCCAATAATGACAGTTTCGTCTTTGCCGCTACCGCCGACGGACACGGCAGCTTACAGTACCTCAGGACCGAAAAAGGCTCGGAGTTCGCTGTAAAAGCCGCCTACGACTGCACTGAGGGATTCATCAGCAGCCTTGAAGGCGCCGAGGACGTCCTCGCTGATGAGCCCCGCCGCCTCTCCCTCTTTGAGCAGCTCTGGCACGATATTGTCAGCCGCTGGAGAGAAATGGTCCTGGAGGACTACACCCAGCATCCATTTACCGAGGAGGAGCTGAGCCGCATCCCTGAGAAGTTCAGCTACTACAGGGAAATGTACCTGAACGGCAGCTACTCCGATGCCTACGGCACTACCCTTGCTTTTGCGGCAGTCACGGATACCTACGCATTCTGTATGCAGATAGGCGACGGCACCTGCGTCACCATATCCTCCGAGGGAAAGGCAGAAGAGCCGGTCCCACGGGACAAGCGTTGCCACGACAACATAACCACCTCCCTCTGCCAGGACGAGGCCATGGACCTCGGCAGATGTGCCTTCTTTGCCGGCGACGACATCCCTGCGGCTATATTCCTGGGGACTGACGGCATCGAGAACTCCTACTACAGCCACGAACAGCTCAAGGAGTTCTACAAGGAGCTTGCACTGAATTTCAGCAAGAACGGCCTTGACAAAGGCTTTGAGCAGCTCACGGAGTTCCTGCCGGAGCTCTCACGCATGGGCAGCGGCGACGACGTTTCCTGTGCCGGCATCTACGACCCGGAAGCTCTCATAGCCTGTGAGGAGTCCCTCAGCGAGGTGGACATCCAGGCGGAGCCCATAACCGTTGAGCTCGTCCCTGAGATGCTCGATGAGGACGGAACTGATGAAGAATAATATAAAGGCCCCGGAACATTCCGGGGCCTTGTTTATTTCTGTTTTCATTCACCCAAGGAGCTTTTCCACATCGGCGGCTATGTCCTCAATGGTACGCATCCCCTGAGGTCCGGCACATTCCACTGTCAGCCAGCCCAGCTTCTCAGCACAGTAGTCCGCAGCCAGCCGGGACCTTCTCAGGTATTCCAGGTCCCTTTCGTGGATGTCCTTCCGGCTCTCATCGGAGTTGTACCTTCCGCTCATGAGCTCCTGACTTATATCCGGGTCCACACGGAGGTAAATGACCCTGTCAGGCGCCGGAATAGCTATTTTCCCGTACTCATAGTCGAAGAGCCATTCAAGGAAGGAGTCCCACTGGTCCTCCGGCAGCTTTGAGCACTGATGGATGGCATTTGAAGTGGTGTAGCGGTCAGCGATGACCACTCCCCCTGCGAGGTAGTGCTGTTCCCAGACGGTCTTGTAGCTTGCGAACCTGTCAGCCGCATAGAGGCTTGACGCCGCATAGGGGTTGACTGAATCAGCAGACCTGCCGAACTCTCCGCTGAGATACATCTTTATGAGCTGTCCGGAGGGACTCTCATAGTTGGGGAAAGAGACCTTCATCACCTGTGCTCCGGAGCTTTTCAGTTTGTTGAAGGCGATGCCGGACTGAGTGTTCTTTCCGCTGCCGTCAAGTCCCTCGAATACGATAAGTTTACCTTTCATAGCTTTACTCCTTTTCAGACCTCAGCCCGTCTTTGATGCCTTTGATAATGATGTCCCTTGCCTCCACGGCCTGTTCCTTTGTAAGGGGAGGTGTGTCGCCAAGGGGGTAATCCAGGCCAAGCTCCTGATATTTCGGCTTTGCCATGTCGTGATAGGGCAGGACGTCCAGAGCCTTCAGGTTTTTCAGTCCTGAGAGGAACTGTCCCAGCCGGAAGAGCTCGCCGGGGTCGTCGGTTATGCCGGGGACTACAACGTGTCTTATCCAGACCGGGATCCCAAGGTCTCTGAGATGCTCGGCAAATGCCAGTATATTGCTGTTTGTATGACCTGTCAGCTCCTTGTGAGGGCCGTCGTCGATGTGCTTTATGTCCAGCATCACGAGGTCTGTATAGCGGAGCACACGGTCAGTCCGCTCCGGAGAGCGTGGGTCGAAGCACCCTGCGGAGGTGTCCAGACAGGTGTGGATGCCCTTCTCCTTAGCCATGCGGAAAAGCTCCTCCAGAAACTCCGGCTGAGCGAGGGGCTCGCCGCCGGTAGCGGTGATACCGCCGGACTTGAGGAACTCCTTGTACGAATCGTACTCCTTCAGCAGCTCCTCCGCAGTAGTCTCCCTGCCGCCGGAGAAGTCCCAGGTATCGGGGTTGTGGCAGTACTTGCATCTCAGGGGACATCCCTGAAAGAACACCACGAACCTGACGCCGGGGCCGTCCACCGTACCGAAGCTCTCTGTTGAATGGATGCGACCTTTTATCATCCCTTGCACCTCCTGATATATCCGATGAGCTCCTCCCTGCTGTTGGGGAGCTCCTCTGTGATGACCTTATCCAGCAGCTCCTCCAGAGCTGCGCCTATCTCCTGCCCCTTGAAGCCGAGGTCAGCGAGCTCCTGCCCGGAGACCTCCAGTCCCTTAACGCTCCGGCAGAGGTCCTGACTGACTATCCTCCTGCCCTCACTGATGAGCTTGTCAAAGAAGACGTTCTCCTCGGCCACAAAGGGAGCTTTTCCCAGATTATCGCACTTTTTCAGCTCCATGAGCCGGAAGAAGGCCTCATCGCCTATCTCTCTCATCATCTGCCTTACGCCAATGCGGTCCCGGAGCTTCACGCTGTGACGGGCGATGAGCTCCACGGTCCGGGAGACTGTTTTTTTGTCCCAGCGCATACGGGTCATTATCTCTCCTGTCATTGCGGCGCCGACGGCATCATGTCCCTTGAAATGTCCCCTGCCGGTCTCGTCGTACCTGGCGCAGGCAGGCTTTCCGATGTCGTGGAAGAAGAGTGTCCGCCGCAGGAAGAGGTCCTCCTCCGGAGCGGACTCCACAGCCCTTGCGATGTGCTCCCAGACGGTGTATATGTGGTAGGGAGTCCGCTGGTCAAGGCCAATACACGGGACTATCTCCGGGATGAACTCCCCGATGACGTCGCTGTAGTCTATGAGCACCTGAGCGCAGGCGGGTCCGCAGAGCAGCTTATCCAGCTCGTCCCTTATCCTCTCCTGAGCTATGTCCCGGAGGCCGGACTTCATAGCGTGTATCTGCCGGGCGGACTCCGGGTCAATGGTGAATCCGAGCTGTGAGGCGAACCTCATGGCCCGGAGCATCCTGAGAGCGTCCTCCTCAAAGCGTTTTTCGGGGTCTCCGACGCATCTTATGACTTTCCGTTCAATGTCCCTGCGGCCCTCCCAGGGGTCGGTGATACAGCCGTTCTCGTCCATAGCCATGGCATTCATGGTGAAGTCCCTGCGGCTCAGGTCCTCCTCCAGGCTCCCGGTGAAGTCCACATTGTCGGGACTGCGGTGGTCGGAGTACTCCCCGTCTATGCGGAAGGTCGTCACCTCAAATTCCCGGAGCACGGTGACAGTTCCGAATCTGATGCCGGTGGGGACGGTATCCTTCTCACCAAAGACCGCAATGACCTCCTCCGGTCTTGCGTCGGTGGTGATGTCAATGTCATGGCATGGTCTGCCCATAACGCTGTCCCGGACGCATCCGCCTACGCAGTAGGCCTTGAATCCGGCCTCTTTCAGTCTGCGGAGGACCTCACCTCCGCCGGGTAACTTGCTCATGTTCTCACCTGCCATTCAGTCTTATCTCCCAGTAATATCTTCTCCCGGACTCCGGGAAATCGTCCATTACGCCGTGTTCGGGGTCATAGAAGGTCCCCTCAGCGAAGAGGGACCAGTGCCAGCATCTTGGAGTCTCCAGGCTGAGCATACAGAGCTCCGGGAGCTGACTTTTATCCGTTACCTGCACTCTCTGGTCAGAGACCCATGCACCGAAGCGGCGGAGGGGGTCCTTCATTTCCCGGAGGGTAGTCTCCCGGCAGTTGCCGAGAAGGGAGCATATCTCTTCGGGAGTTTTCCCCAGGACCATAGCCAGCACAGCCTGGCCGCACTGCAGGTCAGTAGGTTCATGTATGTAAAGGATGTCTGCCATAGTCCGCCTCCGGTATCTTTTTTGGCAATACCGCACAAAGATTGTGCTGAAGATGCGCCGTGAGATTTTTCGTCAGATTGTATAGAAATTCCGAAGGCATACTGACGTATGTCAAGGGATTTCTGTGCAAGATTACGGAAAATATCCAAGCAGATTCAGTACAAAGATGTCAGGCGGTCTTTGTGCGGTGTTGCCTTAATATTATCATGTCACTTGCCATCGCACTTGGAGGTCTCTGCATGAAAAAATACGCATCATGGGATGACCGGTCCATAGGCTTCCGCACTAAAGCAGCTATGTCAGACCAAAAGTCGTGGAGCTTTGCCAATCAAAAGTGCGGCACACTCTGGCTCAGCTCAGGGATATTTTTCTTTCTTCTGACCATTGCTGCGGTAGTGTTCATCCAGACGAGTATAAGCGACAGAATGAGCGGTTGGGTGCAGATCGCCCTGCTCATACTCCAGATCGCCGCCGCTGCTATTTCAGTTGTAGTAGTTGAAAAGCAGCTCCTTTCACGCTCCGGCGGCGAGTAAGAAACATAAAAATAAGGGACACCGGCGGTGTCCCTTTTTAATTATCATTTTCTCTGTTTAAAGTACTGGCCAACAGCCTCGCTGCCGGAGATCATAAAGAATACCACTATAGTGCATATCAGTGAAACAGCATACAGAGCGACCACAAGTCCCATATTACCCTCATGCTGAGGTATCATAACAGAACCGGGGAATAGCTGTACTATGCCGAATACAAGGTATATCAGTGACGCAAGTGACTTGGCAATGCCAACACCGGTCATGAGAAGCACTCCTCCGACTGCTGCTGCAAGAGCAAAGTAAAGTGCCGACTCGCCTACTACCTTTGCAGCTCCGCTCATGCCGTCCTTGTAGGTCAGTCCGAGCTGTCCGGAATAGAGCAGATAGAACGCAACAGCGGCAACTATGCCGACCACTGCGGCTACTATAGTAAGCAGGAATCCCTTGTGTGCAAGCTCAGCCATACGCTCTTCCTTGAGCTGTATCATCATCCTGAGGCTCTCCTTGGAGTCCTTCTGGTCTGATACGAGCTGTGCAGCTACGGCCTTTTTAGAGGCCTCTTTCTTTGCCTTTTCCAGGTCCTCATCAACAAATTTCGGAACGTACTTTGCAGGCTCCGGCTCGTCGTCCAGTACAGGAGCCGTGACAGGCTCCGCAGGCTTGGGCGGCTCCTCCTTTTTCGGGGGAGGTGTATAGTTATCCTCATCAAGGACAGGTGCTGTTATTGTCGGGGCAGGAGCTACTGCACCGAGCTGTGCCCTTCTCATGTCAAGGACCTTTTTCTGATTCTCCGGAGGGAGCTTGTTGAAAGTCGCCAGAAGCTCCGGAGTCAGGCCGTTGATGATGTCTTCATCTGACAGAACAAGCTGTTCAGGCTCGGACTTTGCCTCTGTATATGAAGAATCGTTGTCATCCAGCACAGGAGCCGCAACTCCCGTAGGAGCCCCCTTCTTTTCAGTGGGGGGAACATAAGCGTCCATATCGTCCAGAACAGGAGCAGCTACTCCGGTAGGACCGCCTTTTTTTGAGGACGGAGCAACATAGTCGATGTCGTCCAGCACAGGAGCTGCAACTCCGGAGGGTCCCTCCTTCTTTGCAGTTGGAGCGTTGTATTCAATATCCTCCAGCGGAGAACCGCCGAAAGCGTTTTCGTCGTACATTTTTTTCACCTCGTGATTAGATTTCCGCTGACTGATGCCCTACGGCTGTATTTTCATGCAGTCCTCCAGCGTAAGTCCGGGATTTGTGGATGCCAGAGCATAATACCTGAGTATTACCGTAGCATCGGAGCCGTCTGTTTTTCCGTCGCTGTCAGCGTCAGCGGCAAGTCTCTGGGGACCTGTCAGTCTTGTATTGCCAAATGACGATATTTCAGCATAGGCTCTGAGAGCCATTGTTGCATCTGAGCCGTCAATAACACTGTCTCCGTTGATGTCTCCACGCTTGAAGGACGGAGCCTTGTCCGACGCAGAGTACGCCTTGGCAGCGATCGGATATAGCTTTGCAAATTCAGCAGAGGTATAGTCCGGGTAGAAGCTCTCCGCACCCTCACGGCCGACTCCAGCCTTATGAGGATTGGAGCCGCTGTAATTGGCATCGAAGTCGCTGGTGCCTTTCAGGAAGAAGTACTTAGCACCGCTGCCCATATTGCTGTCCCAGGTAGAGTCAAGAAGATAATACCACCCGTTTATCGAAGCTATATTCCATGCATGGTCTCCGCCGCCTGCTGTACCAGCAACTACACGGGAGGATATACCAGCCTCAGATGCAAGGCGATAGAAAAGCTGTGCGAATCCCTGGCAGACTGCTTTTCCGTTGGCAAGCGCCCCGTAGGCCGAGTACACAGTTTCATCTGAAAGGTCATCGGCATATTTAACATTTGAGACTATATATTCATAAATGGCGGCAATTTTCTCATATTCGCTTTTCCCGCTAAGAGACAGCTTTGAGATGATGCTGCTCACTGCCGAGTCCACGTAACGCTCCTGTTGGGCATTGGTAAAATATGCCAGTTCAAGTGTATAGACAGTCCTGCTGCTATTTCCGGACATTGAAACTCCATACGAGTACAAACCATAGCGGATGTAATCACCTTCATCAGGACGTCCGGTCTCGCTGAACAATTCAAGAAAAATACTGTCAAGAGTCTGGGCAGAGGACTTCAAAGCGACCGAATAACCAAAGGTTATGTTAGTCTGTCTGCTGCGGATACAGCCTCTGAGATATTCTGCTGCGTCACCAACGCTTGTGAAATTCTGTACCGATGAGGAAAAAGTCTGCTGAGCAGCAACTGTCGCCCCGCTGAAATTCCGGGTATATGCTGCTGCACTCTGAGCCGGCCACAGTGCAATGGTGACAGCGGCTGCAAGAGCGGTGATACATTTTCTAATATCCATATCAAATCATACTGAGGCCCACTGGCTGCTCAGACCTTGGGTTTCAGGCCGGGAATCTGGTGATGTGTCCAACCAGGAAGGACTGGAGAAGCACCAGGTCATTTATCTTCACATCTCCGCTGCCGTCGATGTCTGCGGCTTTGAAGGCATCCCCGCTGGCAAATCCGTTAACAATGCCTTTACGCATGGCAGACATGTCATATGCGGTAAGTTTGCCGTCAAGGTCCACATCGCCTTTTATTATGCCGGAATGTGCGGCAGGGTCATAGGCGGTAAGAGCCATAGGGTACATCGCAGCAAATTCAGCAGAGGTATAGTCCGGTTCTATATTTGGAAAAGCACTGTCCCCTCCTGATGAGGGAGTGTGCTTGTCAGGACCGAGGTCGAAGTCCTCAGTACCTTTAAGGAAATAATCAAAATTTTCATAGGTATAGCCCTGGTCGTATGTGGCGTCAAGGTAATACCAGAGACCGTCCAGCTTTACGATGTTCCAGGCATGGGAGCCTCCCCTGATGCCCGTGCCGGTAACTACTCTGCACGGAACGCCGGCCTCCATCAGGAGCCTGTACATAAGCTGTGAATATCCCTGACAGACCGCCGAACCATTGCTGAGTGCGCCGTAGGCAGAGAATACCCAGTCGCTCTCCAGGTCAGTTGAATAGGAGACATTCGCTGTTACCCACTTATAGACAGCCAGGACCTTCTCATAGTCAGACTTGCCGTCCAGCTTGAGGACAGAGAGTATGGAGGCCACTCTTTTAGTGACAGCATCCTCCTGCTCTGAGTCAGTGTAGTAGTCCACATTTATGCCGAGGGTAAGGGTCTGGGAATTTCCGGATATATAGCCTCCGTGACCTTTCAGGCCCATTCTGATATAGTCTCCCTCGTTCGGGATGCCTGTTTCGGCACAGGCTTTGTCAACGATATAGTTCATGTGAGCTCCGCCTGAGAGCGTGGAGTCCCTGGGGACAGTCACCGTGATCTCGGTATTTCTCGCTGCAAGCTGAGTTCTCACATAGTCAACAGCCTCATCCAGACTGCTGAAGGAATTTTCTGCGGCTGATTCCGCCGCAGCGGAAGTAACAGGCGTAAATACCGCCTGATATGCGGGAGCTGCGCCGGCTATACAAGTCAGCGCAGCGGCAACTGCAAAAAATCTTTTAATTTTTCTCATTTTACCTTTCAAGGATCTGAGCTCTGTCGGGGCCGATGCCGACCATGCTTACGTGACAGCCGACCAGTTCCTCAAGGCGGGCGATGTAGCTGCGGCAGTTCTCCGGCAGCTCATCAAAGCTCCTGCACTTTGAGATATCCTCACTGAATCCGCTGAATTCCTCGTAAACAGGCTCACAGCCCTCCAGCTCTTCGAGAGTGGGCGGGAAGTTTTCTGTGATAGTTCCGTCGGGCTTCTTGTAGGCAACACATACCTTCAGTGTGTCGATGCCTGCAAGTGTGTCGAGCTTGTTGATAGCAAGGCTGTCAAGTCCGTTGACTCTTACAGAGTGACGGACGATAACTGCGTCGAACCAGCCTGTTCTTCTGGGACGTCCGGTAGTAGTGCCGAACTCGCCTCCCACGTTTCTTATCTGGTCGCCGATCTCGTCGTCCAGTTCAGTTGGGAAGGGGCCCTTGCCGACACGGGTAGTATAAGCCTTTGCTACACCGATTATGTTAGTGATGACCTTGGGACCTACGCCTGTACCAACACATACGCCTGCTGACAGGGGGTGTGAGGAGGTAACATAGGGGTATGTACCGAAGTCGATGTCAAGGAGAGTAGCCTGAGCACCCTCGAACATGATAGTCTTTCCTGCCTTGTCAGCCTCGAAGGTGAGGACAGAAACGTCGTCCATGTAGGGAAGGAGTCTCTTGCCGTACTCTGTGTACTCCTTGGTAACAGCGTCAAGGTCGAAGGGCTCGCCGCCGTACACCTCAGTGATTATCTTATTTTTAAGTCTGCCTGTAGACTGTATCTTCTCAGCAAGCACCTCAGGATGAGTAAGGTCATACATCCTGATTCCGCATCTCTCGTACTTATCCATATATGTGGGGCCTATACCACGCTTGGTAGTACCGATGTCCTTACCGCCTCTGAAAGCCTCAGAAAGGCCGTCAAGAGCGATATGCCAGGGCATAACGATATGAGCACGGGGGTCAACTTTAAGGTGTCCCTCAGTCTTGATACCTCTCTCAGCGAGGCTGTCAAGTTCACCGATGAAGTCCTTGGGGTCAAGAACAACACCTGCGCCGATAAGGCAGAGGGTATTGGGGTAGAGAATACCGGAGGGGATGAGGTGGAGCTTATAGACCTCACCGTTATTTACAACGGTATGTCCGGCGTTGTTACCTCCCTGAGAACGTACAACAACATCAGCACGGGAAGAGATGATGTCAATTATCTTACCCTTTCCCTCGTCGCCCCACTGGGTTCCGACAACAATATTAGCAGGCATTATGTTTCCTCTTTTCGTAAAAATGATTTGTGCATATGCACACTTACAATTCATTATATCACATCTGTATGCAGATTTCAAGAGCATGGAAAAAATTAATTGAAAATCCCAAAAAATCCCTGAAAAAAAGCGGACCCGAAGGTCCGCCTGCCGCCCGTTACTGTTCCGGGTCTTCTTTTTTTATGTGGAATATGGCTCTGAGTATACCTGAGAGCAGCTTCGGACTTCTTATGACTACTACCTTCACATCTTTTCCCTCCTTAAAATGGTTATACTCCATTATATTCAGGATGAGGGATATTGTTACATCAGGACTGTATCACCAGAGCAAGTCCGCTTTCTATGTCGAGAAAAGCCTGTACTTCGGTTATCTCATTGCTGACTCCTATAGGGAAGGAGTTTTTCATGTCATAGTTTTCAAGGGGGTACTTCACTCCACGGAGACTTTTTATCGTTACTTTCTCAGTAAGGGCAAATACCGAGAAATACTTGCCGCCGTGCTTTTTCGGGTACATCCCCTCGCCCGGCCCTTGAAGAAAGACCTTCTCGTCGCCTATAAGTATGAGCTTTGCACCATGTTCACGGGCATAGAGCATAGTCTGGATATTAGCAAAGGCATGGTCAAACCGTGGACCTCCGAGTGCGCCGTAGAGGTATATGAGGTCATAGCCACGCTCTATAGCTATTTTAAGTGCCATGAGAGTGTCAGTATCGTCCTTCTCAGGAACAGTGCGAATTATCTCGCAGTCATCCGGGAGCTTGCCGCTGTAGGAATCAAAGTCGCCCACTATCACATCCGGGTGAAGTTTCAGCTTCTTTGCGTGCTTGTAGCCGCTGTCGGCGCATATGACATAGCCTCCGTGGTTCGTGAACCAGTACTTGTCGATATTTCCAAGTTCTCCGCCGGCAAAGATATGACAATTCTTCATTTAAGCTCCCACTCCTTCAACTGCCTGGCCTCGTCATACATAGCACAGTAGCTCTCGTGACGGCTTTTATGGATGTCTCCCCTTTCGAGAGCCTCCAGCACAGCGCAGCCCTTCTCACAGGTATGGGAGCAGTCACGGAAACGGCAGTCCCCGGTGAACTCTCTCATTTCTCTGAAACAGCCGATAAGCTCCTCCTTGCGGATGATATCGTACTGATTGGTCTCAAAAGTGGAGAAGCCGGGAGTGTCTGCGATATAGCCTCCTCCAGCCAGCTTGTAGAGCTCCGCATGGCGGGTGGTATGCCTTCCTCTGCCCAGCTTGCGGCTTATCTCCGCAGTGGGGATGTCCAGTGTGTGGTCAACGGCATTGAGGAGAGTGGACTTTCCGGCTCCGGAATTGCCGGTAAAAGCGCTTATCTTTCCGGAGAGCACCTCCCTGACCGCATCAATGGACTCAGGTCTGCTGTAGTCAGCTTCAAGGACTCTTATGCCTATGCCGCCATATATCTCATGGATAGGCGAGCTGTCGCCAAGGTCAGTTTTTGTTATTGCAATTACAGGGGTTATCCCCTTGAACTCAGCAATGGCAATGAACTTATCCAGTATCAGATAGTTCGGTGCCGGAGAACAGGTGGACACTATGAAAATGAGCTGGTCAAGATTTGCAAGGGGAGGTCGGATTATACAGTTTTTTCGTGGGCCTATCTCACTGATGACTCCGTTTTCGAGAGTCACACTGTCGCCCACGCAGGGACTTATCCCTCTGTTGCGGAAAACTCCTCTTGCTTTGCACTCATATATACCGTCAGGGGACTCTACAGTATAGAGTCCCCCTAAGCATTTAGTTATTATTCCGCTTGTATCAATACCACTCATTAATACCAGTGCCAGGTGGTGGAGCCGTCTTCATTAGTCATCCAATCTCCGTTCACACCCTGCTCATAGGGTACCCATGCGCCGTTTGAATCGTATTCACCGTTCACACCAGGCTGCCATGAGGGGTCAACATAAGGTGTCGTTGCCTCTGTCGGAGGTTCGGTAGGATCCTCGGTTCCGGGGCCGTACTCGGTAGGATCTACCCAAGGCTCCTCTGTAGGCGGATCTGTCTCAGGCTCAGGGAATGCACCAACGGTCTGGAATGCGCCGGTGATGTCCTCACTCTGTACCTGGATGCTGCCTGTAGCGAAGTTGAAGTAGTAAACACCAAGTGTTGCACTGGAGTTGTTATTGAGGTTTGTGAGCTTGATAGTTACCAGTACGTTCTCGCCGGAACCGGGAATTATCTGCTCGTAGTCAGTATAGTCAGGAACTATGATGTTAGAGGAGCTGTATGTCTCTCTCTTTCCGTCCTTGCCCTGAACGATATAGTCGATAACGAATCTTCCTCTTGCATCAGAGGGGAATGTTATCTTGAAAGGTATCTCGCCGTCCGGGTCTGTACCGTCGCTGACATAGAGGATTATCTCTGTGCCCTCATCGACCTTCTCGCCCTTCTTGATGCTCTGTTCAACTACGATGCCTTCCTTTTCATATGCCGGCTTAGGCTCTGTCTTGACCTTGAGTCCGCTGTATGAAGCAACAGCAGCAGCGTCCTCGGCAGTCATGCCCACGAAGTTCTTGACCTCTACCTGGTCCATATTAGCGCCCATGCTGATATAGAGGATGACCTGTGAGCCCTTGTGGACCTCAGTGCCCTCCTTGGGCTCGGTCTTGATAACGTAGTTTTTCTGCACATTCGGGTCTGACTGCTGGACTATCTTCCAGTCCAGACCCCGGAGCTTCAACTGGTCCTTAGCCATTTCCTGGTTCATGTTCAGACAGTTGGGGACCTCTGTAGTCTCCATGCCCTTGCTTATCTTTACCTTTAAGGTATCGCCCTTGTTGAACTCTGTACCCTCTTCGATGCTCTGCCATATGATAGCATTTTCAGGATATTCAGCGTACTCGGAGTCAATTACCTCGAAACGGATAGTGTTGCTGTACTTGCTTACTGCCTCATTGTAGTCCATGCCGATGAAGTCGTCCATGGTGAAGTCGCTCTTCTTGCCGCTGTTTTTGAGGAGTCCGCTGAGGAGAGTAGCTATGAAGATGACCGCTACGATGATAACAACAACGACTACCGCTGTAAGTACCGGCACTACCAGTGAGGAACGCTCTTCCTCCTCGTATTCATCGTCGTCCTCCTCATCATAGTAGCCCTGAGGCTGAGCCTGCTGGTACCTCTGAGGAGGAACTGCACCGCCCTGGGGAGGTCTGCCGTATGCATATCCGGCGGCTGCACCTGCGGCACCTGCTGCTGCATATACAGGAGCTGCTGATTTCGGCTCTGCATCTGCCGCCTTATCAGCCAGCTCTGCAGCCGGAGCCACAAAGTTTATAGTATCTTCCTTATTCTGCTCGTCATCCTCCTCCTGATAATAACCAAAGGTCATTGTAGGATTAGCCTTGAAGGCCTCGATGTCGTTTATCATATCGCCGGTAGTCTGGTATCTGTCCTCCGGAGCCTTTTCCATAGCTCTGAGGACTATCTCCTCCAGTCCATCGGGGATGTCCGGGTTTATAGCCCTTGGACGCTCTGGGATGTCATGCATATGCATAACTGCGATAGCAACGGGGTTATCGCTGTCGAAAGGCTTTCTTCCGGTGAGCATCTCATACATCATAACGCCTACAGAGTAAATATCGCTCTTGGCGTCTGTGACGTTTCCGCTTGCCTGTTCGGGGCTGATGTAATGTACGCTTCCGATGGCCTGGTCGGTAGCAGTCTTGCCCTCCTCACGGGCGAACTTGGCGATGCCGAAGTCCATGACCTTGATAGTGCCGTCAGTGAACATCATGATGTTCTGAGGCTTGATGTCCCTGTGGACGATGCCCTTGTCATGAGCGTGCTGGAGAGCACGGAGTATCTGTATAACGAAGTGGACGGTATCCTTCCATGTGAGGACCTTTTCCTCCTCGATGTACTCCTTCAGAGTAATGCCGTCGATATACTCCATGACGATATACTGTATCTTCTCGGAGAAGCCGACGTCATATATCCTTACTATATTGGGATGTGAGAGAACTGCGATAGCCTTTGACTCGTTCCTGAAACGTCTGAGGAACTCCTCATTCTCCGCATACTCCTTTTTAAGGATCTTGATAGCTACAGTCTTGTTGTCGATAACATCGACGCCCTTATAGACCTCGGCCATACCGCCGACGCCTATGAGCTCGGTTATCTCATATCTTCCGTCGAGCTTTTTGCCAATGTTTTTATCCATTTCCTTTCCTCCAAATCAATCTGATATTACCGCAACCGTAACATTGTCACGGCCGCCCTTGCTGAGGGCGAGATTTATCAGTTCGTCTGCAACGTCATCAAAGTCTGAATTGAGGATGACGTCATATATTTCATCGTCGCTGCAATATCCCGAAAGGCCGTCGGAGCACAGCAGCAGACTGATCTTATCTTCATAATCGAGAATGAACGTATCGGTGAGGACAGTTTTTTCCACTCCCACGGCTCTTACGAGCATATGCTTCTGGGGGTGTTCTTCCATTTCCTCCTCGGTTATCTTTCCCTGTTCAAAGAGCAGAGTAGCAACATTGTGGTCGGTAGTGATTTTCAGGAGCTGCTTGTCAGTGATGAGATAAGCTCTGCTGTCCCCCACATTTGCTATGAAGGCAGAGTGCTTGTTGACAAAAGCCGCAACACAGGTAGTGCCCATGCCGAAGTTCTTGAAATCCAGCCTTGCCCTTGTATATATAACGGAATTTGCCGCCGATACCGAAGAAACGAGGAGCTTGCGGATGTCCTCATCGCCCATGCTCTCAGTGTAACCTGCCGAGAATCTCTGGAAGAATTCCTCTATAGCAAGGGCGCTGGCCTCTTTTCCGGCTCTTTCGCCGCCCATGCCGTCGCAGACAACAGCGAGCACGTTATGTCCGTAATATTCGCACCTTACAGCGTCCTGGTTTTCCTCACGCTTCAGACCGATATCCGTACCATATCTGTATCTCAAATATCCGCACCTCCTTTAATGTGTATTATCTGTCAGGATTTTTCAGCGTCTCTGCGGAGCTGACCGCAGGCAGCCTCTATATCGCTGCCGAGGGTCCTTCTGACAGTAGCATTTATGCCTCGTTTGCCGAGGCGCTTTGCGAAATCCGCCACACCAGAGCGGGCGGTAGAATAATTTCTCTCTTTCACCTTATTGACAGGTATAAGGTTCACATGGCAGTTTATCCCTCTGAGAAGGTCAGCAAGCCTGTCCGCATCGCTGTCGGAGGAATTGACCCCGTCAATGACAGCATACTCAAATGTTATCCGCCGTCCGGTCCTTTCAATATAGTACCGACAGGCTTTCAGGAGCTCGCTGATATTATATGTCCGGTTGACGGGCATTATTTCACTTCTTCTGTCGTTATCTGCACTATGGAGGGAAATGCACAGTGTGAGCTGGAGTTTTTTCTCAGCCAGGTCGTATATCTTCGGTACTATGCCGCAGGTGGAGAGCGAGAGATGTCTCAGGCTCATATCGTTTCCTGACTTATTGGAGATGAGCTTCAGGAACTTCATGACATTGTCGTAGTTGTCGAGAGGTTCACCGATGCCCATGAGGACCACACCGGAAACTCTTATTCCGGCATCCTGTTCGGTCTGGTATATCTGCATAAGTATCTCCGAGGGTGCAAGGTCCCGGACGTACCCGGCTATAGCCGAAGCACAGAACCGGCATCCCATTTTACATCCTACCTGAGTGGACACACAGATGCTGTAGCCGTAGCTGTACTCCATGAGAACAGTCTCCACAAAGTTGCCGTCAGGAAGCCTATACAGATATTTTACCGTATTATCCATGGAAGATTCAAGCCTTTTCTGCACAAATAGTCCATTTATACAAAATATTTCATTCAGGCGCTGTCTCAATTGGATAGATATGTCAGTCATTTTGTCAAAATCGAACACTCTTTTAACATGAAGCCACTGAAATATCTGTTTTGCCCTGAATCTTTTCTCACCTATCTCAGCAAGAGCAGTCTCCAGCTCGCTAAGGTCAAGGCTTAGTATATCTATCTTGTCCAATCGCAGCACCTCCTTTTCATCTTGTTTTTCTGAATTTTGCAATGAAGAAGCCGTCATCAAAGCCGTACATAGGTGACAATGTCGCCATGCAGCCGAATTTTTGCAGCAGCATCTCCGGGAGCTCGACTGGTTCAAGCTCCGGATGCTCTCTCAGGAGCCTTTCGCAGACCTCTTCATTTTCCGCTCTGCGGACCGTACAGGTGGAGTAGACAATTTCTCCTCCAACTGCTAAATAGTTCAACGCATTCTGAGCAATATTATACTGAATTCCCGGCAAGCGTTCAAAATCCGTCAGCGGCTTGTACCTTATCTCCGGTTTCTTTCTGATTACTCCGTAACCTGAACAAGGAACATCACATAGTATTTTCGTAAACTTCGGCAGTTCAGAGTTGAACTTTGTTGCGTCGCCGGCAGCAGCGATGATATTTGTGAGTCCAAGCCGTTCAGCGCCCTTTCTGATTAGGTCTGCACGCTTCTCATGAAGGTCAAAAGCATATATCTGACCACGACCGTTCATCATTTCAGCCATAGTGAATGTCTTTCCTCCGGGAGCCGCACAAATGTCAAGGACCAGGTCATTTTCAGTTGGTCCGAGTGCCAGGCAACAGTACTGTGAAGAGAGCCCCTGCACATGGAAAAAGCCTTTTTTAAAAGCCTTTGTCGCCGTAACATCTCCGCCATTCTGCACAAAAGCGCTCTCAGGAAGTTCAGAGTCAGTGCCGCATACGATTTTTATTCTGCCCATTGCAGACTGTAACTTTCCAGGCGTGCAGCAGAGCTGATTTCGCCGCAGATACACTGGCGCCGGGTCCACGGAATGAGCTAAAAAATGAAAAGCGAATTCCTCTCCGTAGTCTTTTGTGAGAGAGCTGACAAGTTCCTCCGGAACGGAGAACTCTATCGACATCCCCTCAGTACTCGTGAAGTCTCCCTCATAAACGCTCTTGCCATTTCGGATAAAATTGCGGAGTATTGCGTTGACCATTCCCGCTGCACTTGTCTTGCCGAACTTTTTTGCAAGAGCTACACTTTCGTTGACAGCAGCATTGTCCGGAATACTGTCCATATATGCAAGCTGGTAAATGCCGCAGCGCAATATATTTACAATTTCATCATCCATTTTGTTGACAGGACGGCTTGAGAGTTTGCCTATCACATAGTCCAGGCTTATCCTGCGCTGGATCACACCATAGTATACAGCGGAACAGAGCTTTTTCCCCCGGTCATCGAGACCGGAGGAATCAAGCCCTGCGCTTAGTTGTATATTAGAATAACTGCCGCTCCTGAAAGTCTTAGTGAGGAGCTTTACGGCTATATATCGTGGATCCGCCATTATCTTCTCCTGGTGGAGAGAATGAGTCTGAGGAGCTGCATCAGAGATACTACAAGTGCAGTAACATAAGTCATAGCAGCGGCTCTGAGGACTTTTCTTGCCATAGGTATCTCGTTGTAGTCAAGTATCATGTCATTTTCAAGAGTTTTGAGTGCTCTTCCGCTTGCATCGAGCTCAACAGGGAGTGTAACAAGCTGGAAGAGTACAACTGCCGAGAACATAATAATGCCGATGTAAACAAGCTCCGGGACCATTTCAATGAGCAGAACTCCAGCCAGGAATACCCAGTACCAGAGTTTTGAACAGATATTAACATAGGGAACGATAGCAGTTCTGACCTGTATCGGTTTGTACTCCTCTGCGTGCTGACAAGCGTGTCCGCACTCGTGGGCAGCGACTCCTATAGCTGAAACAGAAGTGCTGTTGTAAGTTGCATCTGAAAGTCTTACAACACCGTCTGAGGGGTCAAAGTGGTCAGTAAGGTTTCCGCTGATATGCTCAACACGAATGTTATAAAGGCCGTTGTTGTCGAGTATCTGACGTGCGACCTGTGCTCCTGTGAGCCCCCTGGAGTTGCTGACTGATGAGAATTTTTTGAATGTTGAAGTTACGTTTATCTGTGCCCAGATAGGGAGTATAAGCATTACTAAAAAAATCAGAATGTACATAGTTTACCTCCTGTTAACCCAATAATTCGCCCTTTACGAGCTTTTTCCCTCTGAGGAAATCCTCAGTTTTCATACGTTTTTTGCCTTCCGGCTGAACTTCAAGGAACGTCACCATCCGGCCGTCGCCGCATCTTACAGAGAATCTCTTCTCATCTGCTATCTCTCCCGGCTGTCCGTCTGCAATATTGTCCGAAATCTCAGACCTGAACACCTTCAGGCGCTTACCCTCCAGTATTGTGAAGCCAGTAACCCCACGAATGGTATTGTGTACCTCTGCGGCTGTTTTCGTGAAGTCAAGTGCACTCATTTCCTTCCTTATCATAGGAGAATAACAAGACTGCGAGTCGTCCTGTTTCTCAGGAGAGAGAGTCCTCTCCTCAATAGCTTTGAGAGTGTCCAGAAGGACTTCTCCGCCCATTTCGGAAAGCCGTGCATAGAGCTCCTCATAGGTCTCATTTTTGCCGATTTCAGTTGACCTCTTGATAAGCATATCACCGGTGTCAAGTCCCTCGCTCATCTGCATGGATGTAACACCTGTCTCTGTCTCGCCGTTGAGTATGACCCAGTTTATAGGAGCAGCTCCACGGTATTTTGGAAGAAGGGATGCATGAATGTTCACGCAGCCGTACTTCGGCAGCTCCAGGACTTCCTTCGGTAGGATCTGTCCGTAAGCTGTAACAACTATGAGTTCCGGAGCAATATTGTTCAATATTTTCATAGACTCCTCAGCGTCATCCCCTTTTCTCAGAGAAAGCGGCTGGTAAACCGGTATACCGAGCTCCTCAGCAGCGGCCTTAACTGGAGTTGGTATCATCTTGTATCCCCTGCCCTTAGGCTTATCAGGCTGAGTGAAAACACCGGCGACCTCATGTTCGCTTGCTGCGAGAGCTTTCAGACAAGGCACCGCAAAATCCGGAGTCCCCATAAAAACTATCTTCATAGTATCATTCCTCCTCAGGAACGAAAAATTCCTCCACGATCTCTGTAAATACATGGCCGTCAAGGTGGTCATTTTCGTGGCAGGTACACTGAGCACCAAGGCCTGTAAAATCGACCTCAAACCACTCACCGTGTCTGTCCTGAGCCTTCAGGTGACAGCTCATAGGTCTTGTGACATATCCCCAGATATTCGGGCAGGAAAGGCAGCCCTCCTGGACTCTCTGTTCGCCCTTTTTCTCTGTAACCTCCGGGTTGATGCACTCAAAGCTGCCCTCTTCCAGGTGCATGATGAATATTCTTCTGCAAAGTCCGATCTGAGGAGCGGCAAGGCCCAGTCCCTGAGCCTTATCCAGAGTTTCGTGCATATCATCCAAAAGGACAGCAAGTTTTTCGTCGAACTTATCAACAGGCTTGCATACCTTGTGGAGAGATTCGTCCTTATCTGTTAAAATTTTTCTGAGTGCCATTGGCCTCACATCCTTTCCGTCAGACTCCCACATCGCCGTTCATATCGGCATAGAGCGTGACATTTTTCATCTCTCTGAGCTGCTGGCCGGTGCGGAGAATATCACTGATAAATCCACGTATTTCGGCAGTGCTCTTGCATTTCATTATTATTCTGTAGCGGAATTTTCCACCCAGCTTTCCATATGAGCATTTCACCGGTCCAAGCACCCTCACAGGAGTAGACGGCTGGAGCTCACGGAGCTTATCGTTCATCAGTGCAAGGACAGCGTCTGCACCTGTCTTCACTGAAAACTCGTCATTTGCCGCAAAGCAGAAAATGCACATTTCGCACAACGGCGGGAAAATAAGTGCCCTTCGGATAGATATTTCCTCACGGTAGAACCCTTCATAATCCTGGTCAGCAGCGAGGTTCATGACATAGTGGTCCGGCATGAAAGTCTGTAGGACTGCCCTTCCACGCTTGTCACCTCTTCCGCCTCGTCCCACGACCTGAGTTATCAGTGAGAAAGTCCGCTCGTAACTGCGGAAATCCCCGGCATACAGGGCTTTGTCAACAGACAGGACTCCCACCAGGGTAACATTCGGGAAATCAAGTCCCTTTCCAATCATCTGGGTCCCTATCATGATGTCGTACTTGCCCTCCCGGAAGTCATTGAATCCTTTTTCGTAGGAATATCGGGAAAAAGTTGTATCCGCATCCATACGCAGCACCCTTGCTGAAGGGAACCGGACTTTCAGCTCCTCTTCC
>ODAI011231523.1_pt1 | contig 19855 bp, 13 predicted proteins | sample 1539321 | NCBI WGS metagenome assembly ODAI01 (sample SAMN02144231, study PRJEB22623) | gut metagenome | biome: sheep rumen | host: Ovis aries | place: New Zealand
ATCGCAGGTATCGGCGATGAGCATCTTGACCTGCTCGGCAAGATCGCTGACTGCCTCGATGACGAGGAAGTCCTTGAGAAGATGAAGACTACGAACGACATCGACTGGATCATGGACAAGCTCTCATAAATAAGGCAATCACTCATTAAATATAGGACCCCCCTCCTCCCGCAGGCATCACCGGAAGTGTTCCGGAGATGCCTGCGGAGTGTTTTTTTTGTCTGGGCTGCCCAGAAGGGCAGTCACTTTTTTATATAAGGGTTAGCTGCTAATAACTCACAATGAACAAAATGCTCCTTTGCTTTTTCATATTCTTGTCATATGCAAGTTCCCTTTGTCTTAATTTCAATAGGCTTGCCTAATCAAAAGTCAACTTCCATCCGGATTTTCACTTTCTCAACTGCATTGGTAGGTGGCGAGTAGCCTCCTATATGATTAGTGTCAGAGCGACTGCTGGTCTGATGCGTCGCGCTAAAATATATTTATATAAGGAAAAAATCACGGGAGTATCCCCTTGTATGTTATAATTTTGTTATGAAACAGTAGGGAAGGTGAGTGCTATGTCGTTGAATATGAGCTGGAAGAATTTTAGGTCAATACATGGTGAGGAAGGTTCGAGGAGCAAGTTTGAGAATCTGATGTATGACCTTCTGTGCCGTGAGTACCCTTCAGATAAAGTACACAAAACCGATTCTTCCCGTGGTGGAGACGGCGGGGGTGATATATTTGTGGAGAGAGATGGGGGCATCGATATTTATCAGTGCAAGTTCTTCCCTGATAAAATGGAGAATACGCAATGGAAACAGATACAAACATCCTTTGAGAACTCAATGAAGACTGCGGAAAAAGAGGGTGTCAAAGTGCTGAAATGGTGTCTTTGTACACCATTCATCTCTAATAGAGAACCGGTAGAGCCGTGGAAACGATGGAATACATTTGTAGACGCTAATAATGGAAGAATTGAAGACTTTATGGTATGGATAGATGGTGCTAGTATTATTCAGAAGCTGGAGAATCCGGCTTTAGAGGATTTGCAATTCAAATATTTCATGAGCGGTGAGGGTGGTATACAAACCTCTGTCAGCTGGTTAGAAGCGGATATTGATTTTCAACAGGCAAAGTCTGTCCGCAGGCTATCTGAACACCTTAGCGTTAGCTGGAAAACGCGCTGGCTTTATGATGACAGACTGACAGTGGCAACTACGAAATCCACAAATGGCGCTTCATCTGAAAATGCCGGAAATGCCGCATATGCTTCCGACGGCAATGTGCCTGGCGGGCAGCCCTTGGTGAGACTTACCCCCACGCAGCTTCGGCTGCTCTCCGTCCTGGTTCAGGGTGAGGGGGCAGTAGTCAGCTGGGATGAACTGTATCGGCGAGGTATCGTGATGCAGCGGGAGTTGGATGAGGCTCGCGGGCTGCACGAAGAATCCGCTGAGCAAAACAAATCGGAAGACGACATCAGGTATAAGCAGCAAGAACTCGCTGTCTTGTCGGAAAATGAGCAAAGCGGCAACGAAGGCTCCGAAGACGACATCAGCCAAATGCTTAAAGATCTTTCTACCCTGCTTCAAGATGAGCAAAGCGGCGACGAAGAACCCGAAAGCAAGGCCCATGTAGTGGCTGCGATTAATGAACTCTATGCCGCTGAGCCGGCGCTTCAGGGTATTGTAAAACCGGCAAAAAACGGAACAGGATATTACCTAGACCAGTCAGGAACAGCGTTAAAAAACGCAGGAAGCAGCTATTTTTCAAGAAAGAAGGAAGTAGTAAAAAACGACTGGAAGAGGTTGTCCCCGAATGAGGCAGGTTATAGCAATACTGGGGTATGGCTTCGAAGATACTATACAGAAATATGTAATAACTTTGAAACAAGGATTTCCAACTCAGGCAGCAGCAGTGAATCGGAAGAAGAAGTCTTCGGTCGCTACAAAATGGTTCAGGCTTATGCAAATGCATTTGCGAAAGAGGATGGCTCTGACAAAACGCAGGCGATGCTTGATTACGTGGAAAAATGGTATTATGGAATCCAAAGTGATAAAGACAGAGTGCGTTATTCAATGCCGGAAGACGAAACTGATGATAGCAGATATGGCAGAGTCCTGATTCTACATGGTCAGCCGGGAGACGGCAAAACAACCTTCTGTAAGAAAGCCGTCTATGCGCACTGCTTTGAGGGGTGGCTGAAAGATGTACCGCAGGTACTTCGTATCAGCCTGAATCCGAATGACAGCAACCGGGAGATTGTATTGGGAGGAGAGCTCAACCTTCCAAGGGCTATGAGTATTGTAAACAGTGCCGGGAACGGGCGGACATATTACTATTGTGATCCGATGGATCTGGAGGAAGGGGCACTAATCATCTTTGACGGCTACGATGAACTTTCCGGCGAACTTCTCCACGTTGAGAATGCATCAACATTCAGGAAGTTTTATGAGAGAGTAAAGGAATTTGCCAAGGATAGCTATTGCAATATTGTTATTACTTCCAGAACGATGTGCATCGAGCAGGAACTGAAACAAGACCGTTATGAAAATGTGGCGCAATTTGCTCCCATGACACCAGATCAACAGGATGCCCTGATTGACCGGATGATAGAGCTTGACGGGGGACCGGAAAGATCAGACCTTAAGGCCTATAAGGAGAAACTATCTAAACTGAGAAAAAAGCCAAGGCTGAATGAACTGATGGAGATTCCAAGTCTGTTTCGCATGGTCGTCAGGCGAAGGTTTACGGACGAAAAAGATGCGGAAACGCCAGCAGAGCTGTATAGTCACCTTTTCCATTCGCTGATGTCTTTGCGAAACAGGGAAGACATTAAAAGTCTGCTTGGAGAATATGAAAAGATGGCGGCAGGAGTCTTTAACTACAATGACGATACCTGCCCGTATGGGAAAGAGGGAGAGGATTGGCCATTTGCACAGGAGCCGGATGAAAAGAGCAGGGAATTGATTTACCTCTTTCTCACGAAGAACGGTCCCGGCGAAATAGGACAGCTGGGTTTTCTGCATCGCGCGTTTTATCAGTTTTTCCTCGCCCGGTATATTGTTTCGCAGTTACTGGATGTCAAATATAAGGATGCGAACGGGCGCTTACGAGGGGTGGACGAGTCAGGGAAAACGCCCGCCATGAGGTTCATACGTCTCTTTTTAAGTCTTCGCGCAAGCCGGATCACAGACCCTGATATGTGGCAGATGATGACAGATATTGTCAGGATGAGGGGTGCAGGGAAAAGAGATGTTTTTTCGGAAACTACGGTCAAAATAGAAAACATAAAGAGCGTTCTGGAATGTTTTGATGATGAGAAGATATACGCAAAAGCTTTGATGGAGGATATTGAGAGCAGAGAAGGATCGAAGGCGGAATACAGCAGTCTGCCCGCCGCGGAAAATGCGTTTTTCAATCTGATGGGATCCCTCACGGCGATGGAGAAAGGATGCCTGGCTGCGGCTGATTTGCTTGCGAAGAAAGAAGAACTGACCTGCAGCCATGACACATACACAAACATTTGCGAGCTTCTTCGAAGAGGACATTATGCGAAAATAAATTTCGAGGGACAAAATCTTGCTGGCTGTAAGCTTCAGGGAGCGCATCTTGAAGAAGCGCGTATGTCCGGGGGATATCTCCGTGGGGCGGATCTTTCAGAAGCCTGCCTTGCGGGGGCAGATCTCACAAGGGCAATACTTAATGGCGCAAAACTTGCGAGGGTGAATCTTTTCGGCGCGCAACTTAAGGAAGTCTCATTGAAGGATGCTGTTTTGGAGAGAGCAGACTTGCGGGGTGTCGACCTGACAGGCGCACATCTGGAAAATGCGCATTTAGAGGGAGTGGACTTGCAAAACGCCGACCTTACGGAAGCAAGATTGTCCGGGGCTTTTTTGACAGGGGCGAATCTAAAGGGAGCCTGTCTGAAGAACACCTGGCTTGACGGCGCTCATGTGGAATGGGCACATTTTGAAGCGGCGGTGCTTACGGATGCCCACTTAGATGGCGCTCACCTTGAGAGATGCCATATGGAGGGAGCCGTTCTCGTTGGGACGGATTTTTCGAATGCAACCCTTAATGGTGCGTATATGCAGGGCGCATATTTCGGTGGAACCCAGAAGGGTGAAAACGGAATCTGGAAAGGGACATCTTGCGGAGGCGCCATATTGACTGGAGCTGACCTTAAAGGAGCGGGACTAGAAGGAGCTTTTTTGTCTGAGGAGCAGTATAGGTATGCGAGGGGGAGAGGAGCTCTGGGACTCCCGCCTGAAGTGCCGGATGGTAAGAGGTTGCTGCCCCCTGAGACTTTTCAAGATAAAAGACTGTATGGAGTTATGAAGATGCAGAACCGACGGAGCATAGATCTGCGCACTCAGGATAGAATGATACCTTTCGGTAACTACTATAGGCAGGGAACAGAAAAAGAAACATTATTCTGGCGGGTGTTGAGACGAGAATATGACAGGGTTCTCATAATTACGGAGGAATTGATTGACTGTCAGGTATATAATAAAGGATATGAGGACATTACATGGGAGCAATGCTATCTTCGGAAGTGGCTGAATGAGGATTTTATCAACGCGGCTTTTACCGAGAAGGAGCAGAGAGAGATAGTCGTGGTGTGCAACCAGAACCCCGACAATAAGGAGTATGGTGCAAAAGGGGGAAATCCGACATGGGACAGAATCTTTGCTCTGAGTACAGATGAGGCAGAGAAGTATTTCAGTGATGACATGGATCGGAGTGCGGCAGTGACACCATATGCAAAGAGACAAGGAGGTTTTTTCAGAGGTTCTAATACAACGTCAGATGGCCAGCCGGCAGGCTGGTGGTGGCTGCGGTCGCCCGGCTACTATAGTTGCAATGCGTCCATCGTCAGTGCCGGTGGCGGCGTCAACTCGGTCGGCGACGATGTTAGCTTCTGGGATGTTTCTGTGCGCCCCGCTTTATGGCTGAATCTGTAATCTGCAATCCTTGAATCCTTAATCCTTTTATCAAGGCGCGAAAGCGCCTAATCTGCGTGCGGAGCACGCAAATATTGTAGCAGATATGGTTTTGAGGGTTGACGGTTAAGTCGGACGAGAACATGATACAGAAAGAAATCGCGCACGAAGTGCGCCGAAAGTTTAGGCGATTTGTATGTGATGACTTAGTATGGATGAATCTATTTGCTTTCGCAGCAAACTTCAGGGCATTGACTAGCTGAATTATCAGGAAAATATGATGATACAAAAGAAACAAAGTGAGATGGCAGTAATCACTAAAGCCAAGGAACTCTGCTCATATGTAATGGTGGTCACGCAGAAATCGCCAAAGCATTTCCGATTCACCTTCGTGACAAGGATGCAGAATCTTGCACTTGACGTAATTGAGAATCTGTACAGAGCGAACGACACATTCATAATCGGCAAGGATTTGGAAGCAAGGAAAAAGAGACTGGAATTTCAGCATAATGCAATTACGTCACTGAAGCTGCTGACGTATATTTCTTATCTGGCATACGAACAGGGGTGTATCCTTTTAAAACAATATGAACAGATTTCGGTGCTGGCAACAGGATGTCGGAATCTGAGAACTTAAGAATAAAACATACAGAATCAGAGGCTATTATTGTTTTTATGTGTATGAACCCAAAAAGAGAACGATTCATGCCCTGCGATATCGAGACAGAGTTGTTCAGCATTGTCTGTGTGATGAGGTATTGGAGCTGCTTTTTGAAAAGCGACTTATTTATGATAATGCTACTTGCCGAAAAGGAAAAGGAACCCTGTTCGCTGTCAACAGACTCTCTTTGTTTCTGAGGAAGTTTTATCGAATTCATGGAAACAATGGATATTTTTTAAAGTGCGATGTCAGGAAATTTTTCGACAGTATCGGGCATGATCAATTGAAAGCCATTTTGAGAAGAATCATTCAGGATAGATCCATATATGCACTATGTGAGATGATTATTGATAGTTACGAGACAAGTCTTGGTAAGGGATTGCCGTTGGGGAACCAGTCGAGTCAATGGTTCGCCCTGCTCTATCTTGACGGTCTTGATCGCCTGTGCAAGGAAAGACTTCGTCTGAAATATTATACGCGCTATATGGATGATAATAAGAATTACCTTCATGAGTGTGTTCATCAAATGCGTGAGTTCGCCCAATTTGAACGAGGACTCACATTCAATGAAAAAACCCAGATATTTCCCTTGAAGAACGGTGTGGAATATCTGGGCTTTAGATTTGCTCTGAGTGATTCCGGTGCAGTGGTCAGAAGAGTGAAAACTTCGTCAAAACTAAGATATAAGCGGAGGCTTCGGCGGTATCAGGCGTTATATCGAGAGGGATGGATAGAGATGTCAGACATTCGACAAAGCCTTGCGGGTTTTCATGGACACTTGAAACATGGAGATACTTACTGGTTGCGAAGGAGGGCATTAGGGAAGTTTGCCTTGTCGAGGACAGGAATTGATAAATGATATAGGATTTGTGCGGAAGATTACATTGAATATGCCTTATATGGGGGAGGGATTCCCTTCTTGATTTGTCTGGAGTAGGGAAGGTGGCTTGTGTATCAATATGGGAAATTATACATGCGTTCATTCTGTATTATGGTATAATTTTATAATGAATTGAGATGGTGGGAACGGTAATTGCAGGTGATTGCTGAATTGACGGAGTGGTCTGAGTCTGATGAATGTTGACGAAGCAGTTGAAGGCGGCTTGGTCTCCGATGAATTGAGGGAGGGAGTCATATGGCGGAGAATGGTCATCCGAAAGTGTTTATATCGTATAGCTGGACCTCGGAGACTTATAAGGAAAGAGTCCTTAAACTTGCGGAGCGGCTGATGGATAGCGGAGTGGACGTCATCCTTGATCAGTGGGATCTCAGTCCCGGGGAAGACATGTATGCCTTTATGGAACAAAGTATTCATGAAGCGGATAAAGTTTTGATCCTGTGCGAGAAAGGATATGCTGATAAGGCGAACAATAGGACCGGTGGAGTCGGAACAGAAACAATGATTATTACGCCGGAAGTATTAAAAAAGCACAGACAGAAAAAGTATATTCCGGTTGTCATGGATAATTCTGTGGAGGTTCCTTCATACTTGAAAAGCAGGTATGCGGTTTATTTCACGACAGAAGATGAAGAGGAGTTTAAAGGGCTTTGCTTTGCGATATTCGGTAAAAGAAGGAAAAAGAAACCGATTGTAAAACCAATACCGGCATGGTTAGAGGATGAACCCTCCGGTCAGGAATGCGTGGCATCAGGTAGCAGAGTATCAGAGGGCGCCCAGAATTCAGAAGAGAACGGGAAAATGCTCAAGCCGACGCTTGGCGAGATACCGGAATGGATTCAGGATGAAGGAAAAAAGTCAGGCGAAAAAACAACCGAAGATGGAAAACCCAGAAGGGGCATAAACAAGATAGAGAAGGAATCCGGCACAATTGGCAGTGGGACTACTTCTGCGGGGGAGCTGTCTGTAACGGAAGCATCCGCGAGCAAACGACGTTTTACTTTACATATAGGCGACAGTTACGAGTTTGGACATTTTCCGAAGGTTAAGGACGGAAAGGACGAAAACCTTCTTTGGCGAGTGTTGGATGTTGATACAGAAAATAAAAGAGCTCTTCTTATCACGGAGAATCTGATTGGCTGCCGAAAATATCACGAAACATTGGAAGATATAACATGGGAGCACAGTGATCTTCGAAAATGGCTAAACAGGGAATTTATAGACAGGGCTTTTGATAAAGATGATTTGGGAAAGATAGCGGAGATGCCTATTCAGAATCCAGATAATATAATATATGGTACAAAGGGTGGCAGAGAAACAAGGGACAGGATCTTTGCTCTGAGTATAGACGAGGCAGAGAAGTATTTCCGCGATGACATAGATCGGAGGGCGGCGGTGACACCATACGCGGATAGCCATGGAAGCTACAGCGATAAGATTTTTTTAACGTCAGCCGGCCAGCCGGCAGGCTGGTGGTGGCTGCGGTCGCCCGGCAACAATTGTCGCAATGCATCCATCGTCTATCCCGATGGTGGCGTCTACTCTTTCGGCGACAATGTCCACTACAATGATGTTTCTGTGCGCCCCGCGTTATGGCTGAATCTGTAATCTGCAATCCTTGAATCCTTAATCCTTTTATCAAGGCGCGAAAGCGCCTGATCCACGTGCGGAGCACGTGTAATCGGGGGATGACTGTGTTTAGAATCATATGCACATCCTTTTTGGCTTTCCGTCGACGAATCCGTGCGCGAAGCGCACCGGAATTATGAATAGCCATATGGCTCGGCACCTCTGAGTACTCAATAAAGGTATGATAATCGTCAATACATCTCTGAAAAATTATATCCGCATACCATGTATCAATACATGTTCGTAGCTATAATCAGCAAGGGTGTAAGGGTTATCAAAAATAAACCTAGCCTCAAAACAAACCTTAAGGAGGATTCCCGTGCAGTCTGAAACAACTTCCGATATCATCACGAATGATATCACAAAATTGAATACTGACTTGCTTGCAATTCTTCTCTTTGACCGCACGAGCCGTAAGAATATCATTTGGGGCACAAATGATTATGAAGATATGGGCAGTCCTTATGCGGCAGGAAATGAAATTACGATTGAACTGATTACCGGAACGAACGATAAGGTTATTCAGCCAAGAGTCTTCAAGGCATCGAAACAGAAGGTAGGGCGAACACGCGAGAAGGCGGAGGTGTTTACGCCCTCTTGGATATGCAATGAACAGAATAATCTGATTGATGAGCAATGGTTCGGCAGAAAAAACGTGTTTAACACATCTGGTGGTATGTCTTGGAAGGTAACGAGGGAAACGATTTTATTTGCCGAAAAGGGCTCAAAGACTTGGAAGAAATATGTTGACGCGAAGCGACTTGAGATAACATGCGGTGAAGCTCCATATCTTGTCAACAGATATGATGCGGTAACAGGCCAATTTATTCCGATCAATGAACGCATCGGTCTTTTGGATCGAAAGCTCCGTGTCGTCAACGAGAACACAGAGGGCAGGGAAGCTTGGTCGAAATGGGCAAGACGTGCAATCGAGAGCGTTTACGGGTATGAGTGGCAGGGCGACAATCTGTTGATTGCCCGGTGGAATATACTGAGCACATATATTGAGTATTATCTGGATCGTTTTGGCGAGGAGCCGGATTACAAGAATCTTAAAGAGATTGCTCTTGTCATCTCCTGGAACTTATGGCAAATGGATGGGTTCAATTACGCAATACCTTTCTGCGAGACAGGTGAGGAACCGCATCAAATAACACTTGCTGAATATTATTCAGAGTTAGGCATCTTTGACTACAGCATACTATCAGACACCAAAGGGCAGGCATTGTGTAAAATACGTGACTGGCGGATGAAAGAAACCGTTCTTTATAAAAGTATCGTGGGGGGCGATCGGGGATGAGTGAGCAAATATATGCCGGTACAGCACAATACAATCTGATCTATATTTTTTCAATTCCGGATGAGGCACATAAGGGATACTTGAAAATTGGTGAGCACAGCTTCTCCAGTTCTTCAAGCTACAGGCAGTTGCCTGACAACTGCGATGAGCTGAATCAGAACGCACATAACAGAATCCGGCAGTATACCCGGACAGCACTTGTCAATTATGAACTACTGCATACAGAACTGGCAAGGAAACAGATCCGGCTTTCTGATGGAACGATTGAAAGTGCATCATTTAGCGACCGTGATGTACATGAGGTACTTGATCGCTCAGGATATGATGTCCACAGATTCTATGATACGGATCGCGACAGCGAGTGGTATAAGGTTACATTGCGACCTGCAATTGCAGCAATTAAAGCAGTAAAACAAGGCAGAAATGTCCTTACTGCTGCAGAGAAGTTGAATGAGGCGTCTTCAGCAAATATACTCGTAGACGATGATACTCACTATGATTCGAAACCGAAGATTATTCTTCGTGAGGAACAGAAAGCATGCATTAGCAAAACAAAAAGAGTGTTTACGTGCAGTGACAGGATGCTCTGGGATTGCAAGATGCGGTTTGGCAAGACAATCACGGCATATTCCCTTGTTAAGCAAATGGGATATCGCAAGGTCCTTGTAGTCACGCACCGTCCGGCGGTCGTTGATGGATGGCAGTCAGATTTTTATTTAATTTTCAATGATAACCGCGTATTCCTTACAAAGGCAAATATCAAGGCAGAAGACCGTTTTACGGCAATTGATGCCAGTATTGATGCTGATAACGATCGCAGACTGCAAAACCTCATAGAGAAAGGAACTCCGTTCATTTATTTTGCTTCCATGCAGGATTTACGAGGATCCAAACTTGCGGGTGGGAAATATGAGAAAAATCGGGTGGTATTTGCAACAGACTGGGATTTGATCATCTATGATGAAGCTCATGAAGGAACACAGACGGAGCTAGGTCTTGCTGTCCAGGGAATTCTGGAAGAACCAAAGGCAGGGAAACGGCCGAAGAAAGTGCTGCAGCTATCTGGTACCCCTTACAACCTTCTCAGCCAGTATGAAGACGATAATGTCTATTCCTGGGATTATGTCATGGAGCAGAAAAGCAAGAAGGAGTGGGACGATAAGCACCCCGGTGATCATAATCCCTATGCGGATCTTCCGGAACTACGTATATGTACTTTTGATCTTCGAAAGAAGATGCAGACATCCTACCGCTACGAAGATGAGAACATTGCATTTAATTTCCGTGAGTTTTTCCGTACGTGGACAGGCGACCCTGAAATAGATTTTCGCCCTATCCCTGAAGGCGTAAGAAAAGGCGATTTTGTTCACAAGGAGGATGTCTGGGAATTCCTGAATCTGATATCATCGGAGAGTGATGATACAAATTATCCATTTGCAACTCAGGAATACAGGGATATGTTCAAGCATACGTTCTGGATACTTCCAGGTGTGAAGGAAGCCAGGGCGTTCAGCGCACTTCTTAAGAAGCATCCTGTATTTAGAAATTATGAGGTTGTTAATGTTGCCGGTGAAGGCGACGTTGAACAGCCTTATGATGATGCGCTGAAGGCTGTTCGTGGTGCTATTAAGATGAACAGCCATACAATTACGTTATCCTGTGGCAAACTTACCACAGGTGTGACAGTGAAAGAGTGGACAGGCGTTATGTTGCTGTCCGGTTCTTCCAGTACCGGCGCTGCTGGCTACATGCAGACAATATTCCGTGTTCAATCTGCAGGAAGTATAGATGGGATGCAGAAGAAAATTTGCTATGCATTTGATTTTGCTCCTGATCGTGCTCTGAAGGTGTTATCTGATGTTCACAGTCTGAAGAAGACTGCTGTCGGGTCTGATGATGATGGGCGCATTCGACTTGGAGAATTTTTGAATTTCTGCCCTGTGCTCGCAGAGTGTGATACGGGCATGGAATTCTACGATGTTCCTAAGATGATGCGGCAGCTCAAGAGGCTGACTGTCGATGCGGCAGTAAAGAGTGGATTTGACGATGACAGCATCTATAAAGCAGATGCTGGAATCGTTATGGATAAGGAAAAACTGAAGCTGGTTGAAAACTTGAAAATGAAGTTGACACCTCAGAAGAAGAGTAAAAAAGAAAATGTAATCCATGTTAATAAGCAGGGACTGACAGATGAAGAATATCAGAAAGCTCAGGACGCAAAGCGAAAACGTAAGAACGAAAGGACTCAGGAAGAAAAGGAGGCTCTTGCGAAAGAGCGGGAGATGAAGAAAAAGCAGCAGGCACTATTTGATCTGCTTCGCAATGTTTCGATTCGACTGCCCATGCTCATTTTCGGATCAGCGACAGAATTCGATGATTCTGTTAATCTTGAGGATTTCATCAGAATAGTTGACGATGCATCATGGAAAGAATTCATGCCAAAAGAGGTTGACAAAGAATTCTTTCGTAAGCTGCTTGTGTTTTATGATGAAGATGTCATAGAAGGAGCCGGCATGCGCATCCGCAGAATGGCAAAGGCAGCGGATGAACTGATGCCTTCACAGCGCATTATACGTATAGCTGAGATATTTAATTGTTTTAAAAATCCAGCAAAGGAAACAGTCCTGACGCCTTGGCGAGTTGTGAATAAGCATATGGGCGATATGATTGGTGGTTATAATTTTTATGCAGAGGGATATTCGGAACGGGATGGCGTTCTCGAGCAGCCGCGCCTCATCGAACAGGGAAATGTCACATCTGACATTTTTCTGGACGAGAATGTGAAAATTCTGGAAATGAATTCCAAGTCCGGTCTATATCCTTTATATGTCGCCTACAGCATTTATCGAATGATGTTACCAAAAGAAGAGCAGCAAATGTCAATTGAGGAGGCGCAAGGGTATTGGCGAAAAGCGCTGGATGACCATTTATTTGTTTTGTGTCAGACGAAAATGGCGGTATCAATTACAAAAAGGACACTCGCAGGGTATACGGGAGCATCGGTGAATGCCATATATTTGACAAGACTATTGGATCGGATGGAAAATCCGAAACGATTGAAAAACAAATTGACAAATCCTGCTACCTGGGGGAAGGAAGGAGATAAACGAATGAAGTTTAATGCAGTGGTGGGAAATCCGCCATACCAATCGGAGACTGGAGGCGGATCGGAACGTGCTGCAGCCACTCAGGCAAAACCAATATTTCAGCTGTTTGTTGGTCAGGCAAAAGCCGTTGCCCCAGATTATATTTCTATGATTATTCCTGCGAGATGGTATAACGGAGGAATAGGACTGGGAGATTTCCGTAAAGAAATGCTTAATGACAAACACATCATGAAGCTCATGGATTATAGCAATTCTAAGGAATTATTCCCAACAGTGGACATTGCCGGTGGTATTTGTTATTTTCTGTGGAGCTCTATCTATAACGGAGAATGTACTGTTGTCAATTCACTTTCTGGAAGTACAATTGAACTCAAACGAAGCTTAGATGAATTTGGAGAATTCTTTATCCGATCCAATAATGCAATCTCGATTATAGAGAAAGTCATGTCTAAAGCGGACCGCTTTGTCTTTGACATGGTATCTGCTATTGACACTTTTGGCATACCGTCCAGAGAAAAGGGGCATAAAGAATATATGGACGGAGATCTTCTTCTTCTACATAGTGTTGGGGCAAACGGACAGGGTACGGATTATATAAGTCAAGAAATAATTAGTAAAAACGTTGAGCTGGTAGACAAGTTTAAAATAAAAATCTCTATTATGGTTCCCCAGAACGGTGAGGTTGGTGTGGATCCGCAAAAGGGATACAGATCGATTTCCAGCCCGCAGGTTCTTTATCCGGGAACCGTGGATACGTTTTCTTACTTGAATATAGGTTTTTTCGATACAGAAAAGGAGGCATTGAATTTCCGTGATTTCATGACATGTAAATTGCCGAGGTTCATGATGAGGACAACATATTCCTCTGTACATATTTCGAAAGCAAACTTTGTTTTTGTGCCGATGATGGATTTTACCCAGTCATGGTCGGATGAGAAACTGTATGATTATTTCGATCTTTCGAAAAAAGAAATAGAAATCGTTGAGAAAACAATGAGACCGCTGGTGCTCGAAAAAGACGATATCGGGAAAGATTTTTATGAAACGTATCGCAGTAGATGATCGGACTGGAGACTATCTGGACGCATAGAACAAGTATATTAGATGTCTTAACTGTCATCCTGACTTTAAAGTTGAGCTGTAAGAGAGTGCTTGTCAAGTATGTTATAAAAGCCTCATGCTTATGATCGAACAGTTGGAGGAGTGAGCACTATGGTTTTGAATATGAATTGGAAAAACTTCAGATCTATACATGGTGAGGAAGGTTCGAGAAGCAAGTTTGAGAATCTGATGTATGACATACTTTGTCGTGAGTACCCTTCGGAAAAAGTACATAAAACAGATTCGTCTCGTGGCGGCGATGGTGGGATTGATATATTTGTGGAGAGCGATGGCGGTATAGATATTTATCAGTGCAAGTTCTTTCTTGATGCAATGGATAGAACACAGTGGAACCAGATTGCGGCATCCTTTGAAAGCTCGATGAAGACTGCACAAAAGGATGGTGTTAAGGTGCTGAAATGGTATCTTTGTACGCCGTTTATCTCGAATAGAGACCCGGTAGGACCGTGGAAACGATGGAATACATTTGTTGATGAGAATGCCAGAAGAATAGAAGTTTCTATCGAATGGCTTGACGGTGCCAGGATCATTCAGAAGCTGGAGCAGCCGGAATTGGGTGACATAAGATTTAAATACTTCACAAGCGATGAGAAAGTTATTCAGAAGGAAGGTGTAGTGAAAGAGGTCTTATATAGAGAGGCGAAGGATATGACCACAACAATTCAGATAACAGCAGATACTCATCCAAAGGTATTCATATCGTACAGTTGGACAAATAAAGAATACATGAACAGAGTCTTAAATCTCGCAATAAGGTTAAGGGCTGCCGGCGTGGATGTTATTCTTGATCAGTGGGATCTGAGGCCGGGGTATGATATGTATGCATTTATGGAGCAGAGTATCCACGATGCAGACAAAGTGCTGATTCTATGCGATAAGGGGTATGCCGAAAAGGCAGATAATAGAAGCGGCGGGGTCGGAGCTGAGACAATGATTATCACACCGGATGTTTATGGAAAATATAAGCAGGAGAAGTTTATTCCGGTTATTATGGAGACGCCGAAGGCTGTTCCGTCTTATCTGAAAAGCAGATATGCAGTTTTTTATACGAAAGATGGAGTAGAAGAATATCAAGCACTTTGTCAGGCGATATTTGGTGTGTTCGGAGTGAAGAAGCCTCCAATGGGAAAGATACCAATTGAGTGGCTGACAGGTGATTCTTCTACGCATAAGAGCTTGTCCTCGAACGTTACTGTTAGTACCGATTCTAAGCAAACACAACGCCCTGCTTTGCGTAAAGGTGAGAAGTACAAGTTTGGTCATTATCCAAAGGTTAAGGACGGTCAGGATGAGCCCCTTCTTTGGCGAGTATTGGATGTTGATACTGAAAATAAAAGAGCTCTCCTTATTACAGAGGATTTGATTGACTGCCGAAAATATAACGAAATATGTGAAGTAAAATCCATTACGTGGGAGGTGTGTGATCTCAGAAAATGGCTGAATGGGGCTTTCGTTGATCGGACTTTCGGCAGTGAAGATCAGACAAGAATAGTGGAAGTTGACAATGTAAATCCAGATAATAAAGACTACGGTACGAAGGGCGGCAAAAAAACGAGGGACAGAGTGTTTGCACTCAGTATAGATGAGGCAAAAGCGTATTTTCGCGATGACTTGAATCGGAGGGCGGCAGCGACACCATACGCGGATAGCCATGGCAGCTACACCAGCAAGAATTATACGACGTCAGATGATCGGCGGGCAGGCTGGTGGTGGCTGCGGTCGCCCGGCAGCAATAGTATTGATGCGTCTGTCATCGATTACGACGGCAGCGTCTACACCTTCGGCCTCACTGTTAATTTCGATCATGTTTCTGTGCGCCCCGCTTTATGGTTGAATCTGTAATCTGCAATCCTTGAATCCTTAATCCTTTTATCCCGGCGCGACAGCGCCTACTCCACATGCGGAGCACGCAATCTCATACATATCATTACAATGTTTGCAGGTTATTTTCAGTGAAAATGTATTTGTATGTCGTAAAAACACAAATTATAAAGAGCATGACCTACGAGTTCAACGTCTATGGCAACATCGTCATGCAGACCATCATCATGATCACATCTGCCTATTTCTGGAGGGCGCTGTATAAAGGGACAGGGCATTGTCGGCGATGTGGATGCGGACAGCATGCTGACGTATGTCATCATGTCTTCCCTCTTGTCGGTGCTGCTTATCACCAATGTTGAAAGAAGGATAGAACACAGCGTCGTAAAAGGCACGGTAGCCACGGATATGATGAAGCCGATCAACATTTTCGGGGTATACTTTGCCGAAGATATCGGGAATATTATCGCACTTGTGTTTCAGAACATGCTCCCGATCCTGATCATCGGCTCGCTGATGATCAAGGTTCCGCTCATGGCCGACATTCACGATCTTCCTCTGTTTGTCATTTCCGCTCTTGAATCGTTCCTGATCAACTGGCTGATCGCCGCCCTGTTCGGGATGATCGCTTTTTCGGCGGTCAATATTGACGCCCTGATTCAGGTGAAAAAGCATCTGCTGAGGCTTCTTTCGGGAAGCATCATACCTATATGGTTCTTTCCGCCGGCGGTGTCAAAAGTACTCGGCCTGCTTCCGTTTGTGTATATTTACCAGCTTCCTCTGAGCATATATATCGGGCGAGGGGACCGCGCGCAGCAGCTTAGTCAGATGCGGATACAGTTCGTGTGGCTCATCGTGCTCCTTGGCGCATTTTTTTATGCTCAAAAGAGGGTCACAGGAAAAGTCATGGTGCAGGAAGGCTGAGATGGGCAAAGCATTCAGGGAACTGATCCATTACATGGACGTGACAGCCTGCGTCATCAAAATGGCGTTCATGACGATCATAGAATATCCGTCTAATATCGCCGGATGGCTGATCTCGAACCCGCTCCAGTTCATCATGGGGTTCGCAATTATCAGATTTGCCGTCGAGTCTTTCGGGCAGATCAATGGATGGAGCTACGGACAGCTTGCCTTTTTGTACGGAATCTCCGTGATATCGCATGCGCTTTCCATGATCTTTTTTGTGCAGGGCTGGTTCATGGGATATTACGTGATCGAGGGGGAATTTGACAGATACCTGACAAGGCCGCTCGGGGTGCTGTATCAGTTCTTTTTTACAAATATCAATATCTTCGGAGTGACGGACCTCATCCCGGGCATTCTTGTTTTTCTATAGGGATGTGTGAAATGCGGGATAAGGGCAAATCTCCTCTTTATCCTGCAGGTGGTCATCATGCTCATCGGAGCCACGCTGATACGCGGAGGCATCTATATTCTGCTCGGCAGTACCTCGTTCCATACGAGAAGCGCCGTGGACTTCGGGCAGTATACGCAGGAGATTATGGACAAGACAACGATGTACCCCATGTCCATGTACCCCGAGAGTATGCAGTTTATTCTGACGTATCTGATTCCTGTTGGCTGGGTATCATTTTATCCGGCATCGGCGTTTCTCGGGATCGACAGCAGGTATAACGGAATGATGGTTCCGCTTATTACACTGGCTGTGGGCATACTGGTGATGCTCGTTGCCGGGGCTTATTTCAACCTGGGACTCAAAAAATATGAAAGTGCAGGGAACTGATTATGATTGACGTACAAAATCTGTGCAAGGATTATGTGCTGAAGTATAAGGAACCGGGCCTTAAGGGAGCATTGAAAGGCCTGGTGAGGCCGAGGCACAGGATCATACATGCGGTAAGCGATCTGTCGTTTCACATTAAGGCAGGAGAGATCGTCGGATTTATAGGCCCTAACGGCGCGGGAAAAAGCACGACGATCAAAATGATGTCGGGGATACTCACGCCGACAGAGGGAAGAGTGTTGATCGACGGCACGGACATTTCAAAACACAGGAAAGAAGTCGTAAGGAATATAGGCGTCGTATTTGGTCAGAGATCGCAGCTCAACTGGGATCTTCGCCTGGGTGAGAGCTTTGAGCTCTTAAAACATATTTATCAGATCGACCGGGCAGATTATGACAGGACGCTTGAGGATCTCGATAAAATCCTCGGGATCAGGGAGATCATCGACAAGCCGGTAAGGCAGATGTCACTCGGTCAGCGGGTGAAGGGTGATCTGGTGGCATCCATGATCCACTCACCCAGAGTGCTCTTCCTCGATGAGCCGACGATCGGCCTTGATGTTTCGGCAAAATACGCGCTTCGCAAGTTCATTAAGGAGATAAACAGGGTCAGGAAAACAACGGTCATACTGACCACACATGATCTCGGAGATATTGAGGAGCTCTGCGAGAGGCTTATTATCATCAATCACGGCGTGATGATGGAAGACGGCAATCTTTCTGAGATTGTTGACCGGATCGCACCCTATAAAACGCTCGTCGTCGAGTATTATGACGAGTCCGCGCCGGAACATGAAAGGTGCGAGATGACGGAACACGAGGGGAATGTCGCAAAATACAGGTTCATGAAAAAAGACCTGACAGCAGCCGAGATCATTGAGGATCTGTCAGCAATAAAAACCATCAAGGACATTTCCATAGAGGAGGCGGGGATCGATGATATCATAAAAATCGCATACGGCTCATGAGAGCCGGGCCTGTCTCATTAGACATTTTTCCACTGTCTGCTATAATGAGTACAGGTATTATCGACAGCATGCCCTGGAGGATAAAAGACATGAAGACAAAGTTATGCGGACCCGCACTCCGCCAGATCAGAGAAAATTTTTCATATACGGAAAATGATATCGGCGATGACCGGCATCTCAGCCACTTTGGCCTTAATTTCGCCGTGCACAGCTATGAGATTGAAAATGTCGGACACCTCTGCGCAATGACGCTGAAAGCCTTCGGAGGGCTCATGACCATGGAGACGATCGTCATCAGCCCAATGAAGAAGGATGTTCCTCTCTTCAACATGGACAGGGTCACCGCTTTCGGCAAGGATACGCTGCTCATTGAAATTTATGATACGCAGCTTGAGCCTCTTGAGGACGAAGCGCAGATGGAGTTCAAGGAACTGCTCGACCGGGACAGCGCTCTCAGTGATATCGAAAGTGAACCGCACTGGTATGACAGCATCCGCTATCCGTTCAGCTACGCGAAAGCCGGGAAGGGTCTTGAAGAGCCGTTCAAACGGGCACAGAAGGATTATTTGGCAGCCTACCTGAAGCTCCTTGCGGAAGCGCCGGATTGTGATGAGGAAGCCAAGCTGGCAAAGAACCGCGAATATGCCGAGAAGCTTGTTTCCAATAAAGGCCCCGCGGTCGACACGATGCGGAACCATTTTGGGGATGAGACAATGCGAAGAGTGGTCCTGAAGCATATGTACGGCGTCGCAGGTGGTCAGGCAGAGAAGGAAGAATAATAAATCCCGAAACAGTGAAGAGGGACATAAAGAGAGCAGGTAACACAGACAATAAGTAGACTATAAGCAGAGGCTGCCACATCAGGAACCGACACCGCTTCATTTGACGGTGTGGTTTCCTGATGTGACAGCCTCTGTTAGCTTTTTTTGATGTGCCGGCTGCCGCGCCCACAGATGCGCTCGGATATTTAAGCTCCGAGTCACATGCGGACGCAGCAGCCTTGATTTAATGCACGGGGGGCATTACTAATTATCTCAAAGGGAGAAGAATCTCACCTCTGAGGTGGAAAGTCATCTCAGTGGGTGAATCCCCATGAGATAACCGCTATGCGAGATTTGAATGTTATTCAGCATGTCCCAGCTGCTTCCTCAGATCCTCGTTGGCCTTCTCAACATTAAGTCTCGTGAGGATCAGAGTGACCAGCAGGTTGAAGCACATCGGCATCCAGAGATACATGATGTGAAGCATGTTAATACAGGAAGCGCTCTGCACTGCCGCGCCGCCGACGTAACCGGAGAAGGCAAGCAGCCAGCCTGCAAGGGCTGTGCCGATACCGCCGCCGAGCTTGGTGCCGAGGGATGTACAGGAGTACATAGTTCCGTCAACGCGCTTGCCGCTGGTAAGGTAGGTGTACTCGGAGCAGGTAGCAATCAATGCGTTCATGTCACCCTGCAGCGGGCTCATACCGAAGGCGGCGATGGCCGTACATGCCAGCATCAGCGGAACGGAGCCAAGGTAGCCGGCGATGACGACGCCGAGTCTTCCCAGCGTACCGAGCGTATAACCGGTGAGGTTCAGCTTGTACATGCCGCCCCACTTGGCAACAAGGGTCGGGGTGAACAGAAGACCGATGATCATCGGGATGTTGATCGCCCAGGAGAAAACTCCGAGCAG
>ODAI013204769.1_pt1 | contig 19851 bp, 19 predicted proteins | sample 1539321 | NCBI WGS metagenome assembly ODAI01 (sample SAMN02144231, study PRJEB22623) | gut metagenome | biome: sheep rumen | host: Ovis aries | place: New Zealand
GAACTGACGTATGCCGGTGCCAAAGGCTATCTGACGGATGATTTCGATCTGGGCCGGGGCGAACGGCGGGCAGGCGAAATCCGGACGGAGATTCGCGGAATGGGGCCTGTCAACGTGAGTGCGGTGGAGGATTACCGGGTAACCCGGGAGCGCTACGAGGAGCTGGCCGGCCAGCGGGATGACCTGGTGCGGGCCAAAGAGGACCTGAATCAGATTATCGAACAGCTGGTGCATCAGATGGAGCGGCAGTTCCTGCAGAACTTCCACCTGCTCCAGGAGTACCTCAGTGAAACGTTTACCAGGCTCTTTGACGGCGGTCATGCGGAATTGCGTCTTCAGGATGAAAATGATATACTGGGCTGCGGAATCGATATCGTGGCACAGCCGCCGGGAAAGAAGCTGCAGACCCTTACCCTGCTCTCAGGCGGGGAGCGGGCGCTGACGGCCATTGCCATTCTGTTTGCCATGCTGCGGCTGAAGCCGACGCCGTTTTGCTTTCTGGATGAGATCGAGGCGGCATTGGATGATGGAAATATTTCCACGTTTGCCGATTATCTGAAGGATTTTTCAAAAAGTACGCAGTTTGTCATTGTTACCCACCGTAAGGGCACCATGGAGCGCTGTGACAGCCTCTACGGCGTGGCGATGGAAGAACGGGGCGTATCGAAGATGCTGAGCGTTGAGCTCAAGGATATCAAGGAGGATGCCCTGATGTAACAGGGCAGATGAGAGATATGGCATTGTTCGGATTTGGAAAGAAGAAAGAACGCGAACAGGCTCCTGTGCAGAAGGTGCCGGAAACCCCGGCAGCGTCTGCAGCGCCTGCAGCTGCGCAGGAGACGGAGGCAGCACCTGAACCGGAGAAGAAAGGCGGCATTTTCTCAAGACTCTGGCGCGGACTGACGAAGACCAGGGATAATGTGGCCGGAAAAGTGGATGACCTGGTGGAAAATACCGGGGTCATCGACGAGGACTTCTATGAGAGCCTGGTGGACATTCTGATCATGAGTGATATGGGTGTCCGGACCAGTGACAAGGTAATCACCGAGCTTCGCAAGCGGGTGGAAGCCGGACGGATCAAGAATCCCCGGGAGGCCAGAGAGATCCTCAAGACCATTCTCAAGGAAATCATGGACAAGCCGAGAGATCCTCTTCGCTGGCCCATGGTCATGCTCATGGTAGGCGTCAACGGAGTCGGCAAAACGACCACCATTGGCAAGCTGGCCCTCCGTTTCAAGGCAGCCCGGCACAGCGTGGTGCTGGCGGCGGCGGATACCTTCCGCGCGGCGGCAGCAGATCAGCTGGAAATCTGGGCAGAGCGCGCCGGCGTGCCGCTGGTCCGTCATGCCGAGGGAGCGGATCCGGCCGCAGTGGTGTTTGACGGCATCCAGAAGGCCAAGTCCCAGGAGGCAGACCTCCTGATTGTGGATACCGCCGGGCGTCTGCACAACAAGAAGAACTTGATGGATGAGCTGGAAAAGATTTACCGGGTCATTACCAGGGAATATGAGGGAGCGGAGATCCGCACCTATCTGGTCATTGATGCCACCACCGGTCAGAACGGTCTGCAGCAGGCCAAGATGTTTGCTGAGGTCACAAAGGTGTCCGGCATTGTGCTGACCAAGCTGGATGGAACCGCGAAGGGCGGAATTGCCGTGGCGATTCAGGATGAACTGGGACTGCCGGTGTCCTATATCGGCGTTGGCGAGGGCATTGATGACCTGCAGGCCTTTGATGCCGCATCCTTTGTGGATGCCATTTTCTAAGAGGCAGTCAGGTCTGACGAGAAGAACAACAGACATTGAATGAGGGGGGATGAGGCGGTTGAGGAAGCTGAGACGTTTTCTGGATTTTATCGCCTCTCGCCTCTTTTTTGTCACACTGCTGTGTGCGCTGTTTATCCTGGTGTTTTACCTGGCGATGAATACCGCCAATATCTGGATTCTGGTGGACGAGGGACTGGATGCCCGGGCCGGCGCCGTGCTGATGCAGACGGGAACAGAGGGACTGTCGAAGTATTTCAGGGAAGAATTTCTGGTCCAGGATCCGATCCTGACAGTGGGTACGGGGGATCAGTCCCCGTACCGGGACTACACCGTCAAATCGTATCGCCATCAGGTGCAGATGCGCTCCGTCTGGTGCTGGCCCTGGGAATCAACGGCAACGGCGGATATTGAGGAGAGTGTGCCCTATATCAACGGGACCCTCAAAAAGGAAATCCGGTCACAGCTGGTATCTGAGAATGAGGAAATACTGAATCCGCCTGCCTGGGAGACGCGGCGGTACCGGGTGACCCTGGTCAGAAACGCGGGACGCTGGAAGATTTCAAACCTCCAGCAGGTGGAAAGGTGAGGACATGACCCGGCTTACACAGTCATTTCTGCAGGAGCTCAGGAGCGGCGCCGTTCTGGCGCCCATGGCCGGTGTCACGGACATGCCCTTCAGGCGTCTGTGCCTTGAAATGGGCGCTGTCTACGGGGTCACGGAGATGGTCAGTGCCAAGGGCTATCAGATGAACGGGGACACGCTGCGGGCGGCCCGGGAGCTGCTGGCAACGGATCCGTCGGAGCAGGGCAGGGTTGCTCTGCAGCTGTTCGGACATGAACCGGATGTGGTGGCGCTGGCGGCGGAACAGCTTTCCCGCAGCGGAAAGTATTTTATGATCGACCTGAATATGGGCTGCCCCGTGCCGAAAGTGACCCGGAACGGGGAGGGCAGCGCCCTGATGCGCAGCCCGGAAACGGCCTATAAGGTGATGCGGGCGGCGGCGGAGGCATCCTGTGTGCCGGTCAGTGTCAAAATGCGCCTGGGGTTTGAAGACGGACAGGAAACGTACCTGGAAATTGCCCGGATGGCCGAAAAAGCAGGCATTGCCCTTCTGACGCTGCATGCCAGAACAAGGTCCCAGTATTATGCCGGGAATGCGGACTGGACGAAAATCCGGCAGCTCAAGGCCTGTACGTCGCTGCCGGTTATCGGGAACGGGGATATCCGGGATAGCGAAGGGGCCCTGCGGATGTTTGCGGAGACCGGGTGTGACGGGATTGCCGTGGGCCGGGCAGCGGAGGGAAATCCGTTTGTGTTCCGGGAAATCCGGGATGCCCTTGCCGGCAGAGCGGTTCGGGTGCCGGCGCCGGAGGAACGCAGGGCGGTCCTTGTGCGGCATGCACGGGAACTGTGTGCGTTTAAAGGCGAGGAACTGGGCGTGCGCGAGATGCGGCGGCATGTGATGAGCTATGTCCATGGGATGCGCGGCGCCACGGCGCTTCGCCGCACCGTGAACAGTCTGACCCGTCTGGATGCGCTTCTGGACACGATCTGCCGCTTCTTTGAGGAGACAGAGCCGGTCTGATCCTCGCGGCCATCGGGCCGGGAAATGGCCGGCACAGTGTCTCAGGCGAGGCCTTCAAACGGGGCGGAAAACGAAAAAACGTATCCGGTGAAACGGCAGCCGGCGATGCGGGCTGCTGGTTCAGCGGATACGGAGTTGGCAGAATTGCCTTTTCTATGAACAATCGACAGAAAGGATTTGAGACCCATGAGCCAGTTGAAAGTACATCGATTCTCCATGATTGACAAGGATATTGACCTGTTTGAGGGACAGTATCCGGTTGAAAACGGGGTAACGTATAATACCACGATTCTTGAAAATGAGCAGCTGGTCCTGCTGGATACCGTGGATGCCCGGATGTGTGATGCGTGGATGGCGAAGATTCTGCGGTTCCTTGACGGGCGCCGTCCGGATGCGCTGGTGATTTCGCATATGGAGCCGGATCATTCCGGTTCGCTGAAAGCGCTGTGTGCCCTGTATCCGGAGATGAAGCTGGTGGGAAATGCCAAGACCTTTGGCATGGTGGATGCCTTTACGGCAGAGGCGCCGCTCAGCAATCCGCGGGTAACGGTGAAAGACGGGGAGACGTTTGCCTTTGGCGATGCCACCCTTAAATTTGTTTTTGCGCCCATGGTCCACTGGCCGGAGGGGATGCTGTGCTATCAGCCGGAGACAAAGACCCTGTTTGCGGCGGATGCCTTTGGCCGCTTCGGCTCGGCCGATGCAGAGGATCCCTGGACGGAGGAGGGACGCCGGTACTATACCAACATCGTGGGCAAATACGGCGCGCAGGTAAAGGCGGTTCTGGCCAAGGCGAAAGGCCTTGAAATCGAGACCGTCTGTCCGCTCCACGGCCCGGATCTGTGCGGGGAACAGCTGGGCAAAGTCCTTGCGCTGTATGAGAAATGGGCCAGCTATACCCCGGAGGACAATGGAACGCTGGTGGCCTATGCCGGTTTCCATGGACACACCAAAGAGGCGGCTGAGCTGATGGCCAAGACCCTGATTGCCCTTGGCAGTGAGGTGACGCTCATCGATCTGGCCCGGACAAACAAATCCTATGCGGTTGCTGCCGCATTCCGCCACAAGAACATGGTTCTGGCGGCGACAACCTATGACGGGGCGTATATGCCGGCCATGGAGCAGTTTCTGATTGCCATCAAGGCGAAGAATCTGCAGGGCAGGAACGTGGGCCTGATTGAGAATGGTTCCTGGGCACCCATGGCGGGGAAACATATGCGGGCAGTGCTTGAAACCATGAAAGGGATGGAGATTCTCCCTCAGACGGTCACCATCCGTTCGGCAATGAACGCTGCCAATCGTGAGGAAATCGCGCATATGGCTGAGGCGCTGGTGCGCTGAGACGCAGGAACAGGGGGCAATGGACAGTTGCCCCTGCTGCTAAAATGGCGGAGGAGGGATCGGAATGCCGGAAATCTGGGATCTGTATGACGGAGACGGCAAGTTGACCGGGCAGAAACTGGTGAGAGGAGAGGAAATCCCCCAGGGCCTGTATCATATTGGCGTCCATATCTGGCCGATTAACCATTCCGGTTCGTTTCTCATTCAGAAACGTGCGGACAACGTGCAGTGGAAACCGGGAATCTGGGCTGCAACGGGCGGTTCTGCCATCAGCGGAGAGGATCCGCTGACCGCGGCAATGCGGGAACTCCGTGAGGAACTGGGGGTTGAGGCACGGCCGGAGGAAATGCAGCTGGTGTTTCGGATGCGCAGGACCATTTCATTCTGCAGTGTATACAGTATCCATGTGGACCGGCCGGAATCCGATTTCGTCCTGCAGGAGGAAGAGGTCTCCGAGGTCCGCTGGTGTTCCATTCCGCGCATGATGCATATGATTCGGTCGGGGCAGCTGTATAATTACGGGGATTCGTACTATCATTCCCTTTTTGAGTATCGCAATAACTATATGGACCGGTACCGGTATCACCGGAAAAACAGGAAGAGAAGATATTACTGATGAAAAAAGAATACTATTCCACATTTCTGCAGGGACTGGAGGAGCCGGTAGCCGGTATACTGCATAAAACCGGGGGCGTTTCGGTTACGCGGATGCTGAAAGGCGCCGTGATTTACCGTTCCGTCCATGAACCGCATCTTTCGTGCATGCAGAGAACCTATCAGGTACTGTGTGAGATGCGGCCGGAAAAGAATCTGAATGCGGCGCTGCAGCGTCTGAGTGCCACGGATGCCTGGCTGGACCGGTTTGATTTTGAATCCATTGCCGGCATGCGGTTTCGCATCGTGACGGCGGTGGACGGACAGCCCAGTGCCGGGGATATGCGCTTTGTGAGCATGCTGGAAAAGAGCATCTGTGAGCAGACCGGCATGCTGGTGGCAAGAGAGCGGCCGCAGGTGGAACTGTGGGTCAATCTCCGTCAGGAAGCGCTGTATTTTCTCTGGCGGCTGAACAAGAAGGAAGGCCAGAAGAACGAGGATCCGCTTCGCCGGGATCTTTGCGAAACGATGGCGGCGCTGGCAAGGCCTCAGGGCGGGGAGACCGTGATTCTCGGTCTCACCGGTCCCAACCTGCCGGAAGCACTTCGTGCACAGGGGGCGGCCTCTGTTCAGGCGGTGATGGCCGGTCATCTGAAAAATGGTCAGGCACAGCGCGGGATGACCCGGATTCTGCCCGGGACGCCGGGATGCAGCGGACTTGAGACAGAGTCAATGGATGCGGTCTTTGTTGCGCTGGCACCGAAAGGCAGTTTCTCCATTCAGGAGGAAGACCTTCGCGGCACGCTGAGGGAAGCCACACGGATTGTGAAAAGAGACGGACGGCTTGTGGTCTTTTATCCCAGGTCCCTGGGACAGCCGTTCAGACGGCTTTATGAACAGGAACGCCTTTTTTCCTATCAGGTGACGGTCAGCGGTGAGGAATGCCGGCTGGAGGGATTCCGTATACCCGAGGTACCTCTTTCCTGATGGATTGAAGGGGTAATCATGGTTAAGAAAAAGAAATCGAAGAAATCAGCCGCCAGAAAGCGCCAGCGGAGATTCAGACGGTTTCTGCTGGTTCTCCTTCTGCTGGTTCTGAGTTCCGGCATTGTTGCCGGCGCGCTGCTGATTCCGCCGCTGTTTGCCGGAAAAGAGACGACAGTGCTGCCTCAGTCCGTGATTGATGCACAGATGTACGGCGGAACGCTGGTGGTGGCCCGGCAGGAAACGACCCGTGAGGCGGAAAGCAATACTAGCATTGAATTTGTTGCCTCGGAGGGAAGCCGGCTGAACCGTTCGGATGTCATCTGCAAGGTGTATTCCTCCGGCTACAACCAGACGGAAATCAACCGTCTTGAGATGTACCGGGATGAAATCCGCACGTATCATAACACCCAGGTGTTTTCCGCCTATGTGGATGCGGCACTGGAGAGCGAGAATACGACCATCGCCGAGATGGCGAAGCAGGTTCGCGTGCTGGTACAGGGCCGGGCGGACGGGAGCCTGTCAAACCTTGAAAAACAGCTGGGCAGCGAACTGAATGCGCGCAAGTCCTACCTGAAGGCCAAGTATCCGGATGACCAGACGCTTTCAGAACTGTACAAGGTGGAAAATGACCAGCTGAAGAAGATCGAAAGCTGGACCACCACCTATTCGGCCACAGAGGAATGCCTGGTCAGCTTCTATACGGATGGCTACGAGGGAACGGTGAATGCCGGGACGGCGGCCAACCTGATGCCCCAGGATATCCGCAACGTCATTCGCGGGGTTCTTCCGGAACAGTCCATGGTGGCCAGAGGAAATAAAAGCATTTACCGGACGGTCAACCCCAATGAGTGGTATGCACTGTTCCTTTGTCAGGACAGGGATTTCAACCCGGTTCGGGGACTTGATTACCAGATTGTCCTGGAAGGATTTGATGATTATCCGGTGACAGGGCGTCTGGATTCCTTTACACAGATCGGCGGGGATCTCCTCCTGCGTCTGCGTGTTGCCCAGGATGTTTCGCCGGTGCTCAATATCCGCAGCTGCAGAGCCTCCGTGGGAAATACGGTCAGGGCGTATGCGGTGCCTGAGGCGGCCATTTATGAGCCGGATGGCACAAACAAGTATGTCATTGTTCTGTACAACGGTCAGCAGGTAGCCGTTGAGGTGTCAGAAATGAGCCGGACCGGTGACGGAATGGTTTATGTCAATCCCATGCTGCCGAATTCACCGCTGAACGGGCAGAACCAGGTCCTCCTGGTTCGCTGAGGAAGCGGCAGAAAGTCAGATCTGGGCCATCATGGTTCGGCAAAAGATCAGTATTGAGGCCCGGAAAGGATAAACAGATGGACACGATTGTCGAAAGAATCCGGGCGATTCAGAGTGAACTGGCCGCCGCGGCAGAGGCGTGGGGGCGGGCTCCGGAGCTCATCGCCGTCACGAAAACGGTGGACACTGAGCGGATCAATGCCCTTGCCTCTGCCGGAATATTCCATATCGGGGAAAATCATGCACAGGAAATCCTTGAGAAATTGCCCCGTCTTGACGCAAGATTTGAGATTGACTTCATCGGACAGTTGCAAAATAACAAAGTAAAGCATATAATAGATAAAGTCGCCATGATTCAGTCCCTAGACAGGACTTCTCTGGCGGAGGAAATTGACCGGCGCGCCGTGCAGCGCGGCATCCGGATGCCTGTCCTGATTGAGGTAAATATTGCGGGTGAGCCGCAGAAAGGCGGCATCCCTGCGGATGAGGTATTGACGTTTGCTGCCGAATGTGCCCGTCGGGAAGGTCTGCTTGTATCCGGTCTCATGTGTGTCATGCCGAATACAGACCGTGAGGATGTACTGATGCCTCTTTTCAGGCAGATGCGGACGCTGTTTGAACAGCTGAGAGATGAAGCAATTTCCGGAACGAAGATCACCACGCTTTCCATGGGAATGTCAGGGGACTATCTGCTGGCAGCCCGTGCAGGGGCCACCCATGTGAGAATTGGCTCGGCGATATTCGGGAAGCGGGTTTATTCGCAGAAGAGCTGAATTCCGGCCCTGACAGGAACGGAATTCCTCAGAATCTTTTGAGGAGCATACAGTTACATGGGTTTATTCAGAAAATTCGGAACGATTTTTGGCTTCACCGATGCGGATGATGAAGATGAAGATTATAACGGAGAGCCGGAAGAGGACGAAGAGGCGGATGAGGACGACGAGGATGAGGATGAGGAGGAAGAAAGCAGAGGCTCACTCATCAACCGTGTTTTCGGCGGCCTGAAGAAAAAGAACTCAGGCCAGACATCGCCGGAGGAGATACCGCCTCAGGTTCAGCAGCAGCCGAAGAGGCCCGGCCCCGGACATGTCCGGGATGGAAACATCATCGTTGATCCCCGGCTGACAAATGAGGCCGACGGGCAGATGGCGGAGCATCGGGAACTGGTGGTCCGCATGCATCAGATCGATGAATGCCGGGAAATCATTAAATATCTGCTGAGCGGGGACAGCGTTCTTCTGAATCTTGAGAATGTGGATCCAAAGGACTGCGGACGGATTGTGGATCTGCTGAGCGGTGCGGCCTTTGCACTGAGCGGGACCATGGTCAAGGTGGCCCATCTGTCCTATCTGCTGGCACCGGTCAATGTAAAAGTGATTGAAATGAACGGCTATGGGATGAACAGCCGGACAAGATATCAGTAAAGGATAAAGGCAATGGATGAGAAAGCACTCCAGGGATTTCTTCGATCCGCCGCCTCTGCCTATGCGCCCAAATATACCCGGTTTCTGGATCCGGCAGAAGCTGCCGAACTGAAACGGGCCGCAAAGGCGCTCAGCCTTGAAGCGTTTTTCTGGGGCGGTTATCCGGATGCTGAACGTTGTCTTGCAGCCGTTGGCGGGGAAAGCGAGCCGGAAAAGGACCAGTTTCCGCTGACACTGCTGGAAAGTCCGTATAATTCCCGGTTTTCCTCCATTACGCACCGGGATGTTCTTGGTGCTTATATGGCTTTGGGCTTGACAAGAGACTGTATTGGGGATATTATTATTCGGAATGAAGCGATTTATCTCTGTGCGTTAGAGACGATGGCAGATTTTATCTGTGAGTCGCTGCACAGTGCAGGCAGAGTTTCGCTGTCGTTTCGGAAGATCCGTGACCTGAGCCGGATTCCGCCGCCGGAGGGTTCCTATTTCAGAGGAACCGTCTCCTCACTCAGACTGGATGCCGTTCTGGCTGAGGGATTCCGGATTTCAAGAACTGAAGCGACAGAATTGATCCGTGCGGGACGCGTGAAGCTCAATTATCTGCCTATCGTGCGGACAGATGCGCCGGTTTCAGAGGGGGCAATGCTTTCCCTCGCCGGACATGGACGGGTTTCGCTGCGCTCCATAGACGGTCTTACTAAAAAACAAAGAATTGGGATAACTTTTTTTCGATATCAATAGAAATTGCACGAAAGCGAAAGGAGTATTGTTATCATGGCACTTACGCTGGATACGATTGTCAGTAAGGAATTCTCAAATGTTGCCGCTGGCGGATATGACCGGAATGAAGTCGATGATTTTCTTGATGAAATTCTGGAGGAGATGGAGAACCGCGAGAAGGAGAGCGACGCTCTCAAAAAGCAGGTCGCTGATCTGAAGAGCGAACTGGCCAAGGCCCAGAGTGATCTTGCAGAGGCCCAGAGCAGCAGGAAAGAAGCCGCTTCGCCCTTTGTGGACAACCATTCTCCCGAAAGCTTTGAGCTGGTCATGAACAAGGCCCGTTCGGTGTATGATGATATTGTCAACGAGGCAAAAGCAAAAGCTCAGGGAATTATCAGTGATGCGAACGAGGAAGCTGCGAACCTGCGGACCAGTGCGCAGAAACAGATTACCGATCTTTCTGACCGTCTTACATCGCTGCGCCGTCAGGCATCTGATTACTATGAGCAGCTCTCCAAGGTCATTGAGAAGCAGAATGAATCCATGAGCGATCTCAAGCGTCTTCTGTAAATCCATCGGGAGGATTTCCTCCCGTTCTTTTTTTGCATTCAGGTGCTTATGAGGACAGTTGTTTATCTGATCATTTCACTGGCGCTGGCTGGCATTGACCAGGCCATCAAGGCGGTCATCCGTCAGATGCCGGCGGGTGTTTTCCCCATCCGAGCCGGTCATCTGTTTACGATTACGCGGGTGTTTAACCCGGGGATTTCGTTTTCCATCGGGAAACGTTTTCCGTTCGCGGTGACGATCGTTTCGGCGGTTCTTGTTCTGATCTGCATCCTGTTCCTGTTTAGTTTCAAACGGAAAAGCGAAAAGCTGATCTGGGCATGTTCGCTTGGGGGGATGATGGGGAATCTCATCGACCGTCTCCTGTTCGGGGCGGTGACGGATTATCTGATTCTTCGCCCGTTGCCGTATTTTGTGTGTAACTTTGCAGATGCCTGTATTTTCTTTGGGGTTGCAGGGCTGATTATCTGTCTGTTTTTTCGGAGGGACGATTGAGGCATGGGTTCCATTGTGCGTTTGGTGTCAGAACAAGATGAAATACGGCTGGACAGCTTTATTGCGGAGAATTCCGAACTGTCCAGGAGCCGGGCACAGCAGCTGATCCGGGACGGGCAGGTGACACTGAATCAGGTCACGGTGACAAGGCCGGCACTGCTCCTCACCTCAGGCGATGCGGTTGAGGTGATGATTCCTGAGGTGCGGGAGTCGGCCGTTGAGCCGGAGAATCTGCCGCTGACGATTCTGTACCAGGACAAAGACATCGCCGTGATCGATAAGCCGGCGGGAATGGTGGTCCATCCCTGCCCGGGGACGCCGGATGGAACGGTGGTCAATGCCCTTCTGTATCATCTCAGGGATCTCTCCGGAATCGGAGGGGAGTGCCGTCCGGGCATTGTGCATCGCCTTGACAAGGATACCTCCGGCCTGCTGATCATTGCCAAGAATGATCAGGCTCATCTGGCTTTGAGTGCGCAGTTCAAGGACCGGACGACGGAAAAACATTACCGGGCGGTGGTATATGGCTGTCCCTCGGAGGAGCAGGGGCGGGTGGATCTGCCCATCGGCCGCAGCAAAACGGACCGGAAAAAGATGGCGGTGGTGCCGGACGGCAGACCGGCCGCCACGGAGTGGCGGGTGCTGAAGCGGCTCCGTCAGGCAGCGCTGCTGGATGTCCACATTCTGACCGGCAGAACACATCAGATCCGGGTTCACATGAAAGCAGAGGGACATCCGGTTCTGGGCGATGTCATTTATGCGCCCAATCTGAAAATGCCTGTCCGGATTCCGCGGCTGATGCTGCACGCGTATTCACTGCGGATTGCGCATCCTGTCACCGGTGAGGAGATGCAGTTTACGGCACCGCTTCCGGAACTGTTTGAGGAGACGGTGGCAAAGCTTGAAGGGAATCACTGAGAGCCACTCTCCGAAAGGAATTCAGCGGGCGGATACAAAAGCCGCGGAAAAAGGCCAATTCTTTCCTGAATGGGACAGGAAGGCCGCATTAGGTGTTGAAAGATCAATTGGATTCATGTATAATTTGGGCACAGCCTGAAACGGCCAAAACGGTTCGGGACAGGCGAACAGAGAACGGACAACTTCCATATGTACTTTCTGAGGGGGATTGATGAGCATGTTTGATTCGGGAAACGGAACGCAGCATTTTAAGGCGATCAGTGAAAGTACACAGGACGCGCAGACCATTCTGCTCTGTGTATATCAGGCACTTTCAGACAAAGGCTATGACCCGATTACACAGATCGTGGGGTATCTGATCAGTGGGGATCCGACGTATATTACAAGCTACCAGAATGCGCGCTCGCTGATTTGTCGGATTGACCGGGATGAGTTACTGGAGGAACTGGTTTCGTTCTACATTTCAAAGAATATCTGAGGAAACAGACACAGCACATGGATAAGAAACGCATAATTGGTCTGGATGTGGGCGACCGGCGTATTGGAATTGCTGTCAGTGATCCGCTGGGATTGACGGCACAGCCGGTGGAAACGTATACCCGGGTCGGTTACGGGCCGGATACAAAACACATCAGGGCACTTGCCGATCAGTATGGGACTGATCAGATCCTCTGCGGCCTGCCGAGAAACATGGACGGAACGGAAGGGTTTCAGGTGGATAAGGTCCGTGAATTTGCAGGAAAGCTGCAGGAAGCGGGCCTGTCAGTTCAGTACTACGACGAACGGATGACGACCATTCAGGCAGAATCGCTTCTCCTTGAGGGAGGCCTTCATCGGGACGAACGGAAGCGCAAAGTGGACATGGTTGCCGCTGTCATGATCCTGCAGTCTTATCTGGATGCGGAAGCACAGAAAAAGAAAGCAGAGCAGGCCGCAGAAAAGGACGCGGATGAGGCGGAGGAAGATGAGGATATCTGGACGCTTGAAGATGAGGATGGGTCGCCGGTAAAGCTTCATCTGGTGTATGAGCTCCGTTATGAAGGAATTCGCTATCTGTTGTTTAACGATATGAACGATCCGGATCCGGATGCAGATTTTATCGTAATGGCGGAAAGAAGTGAGGATGGCGAGACAGTTTTTGAATCGGTGGATGATGAGAAGCTTCTCGAACGCATCTACGAACAGTATATTCGTAACAGTGATCAGTAAGTCGAGGTGACATTCAGAATGGCAAGTTTTTTTCAGATGAACGGGAATGAGGAATACGTCGATCTCAAAGATCTCCAGTTGGGTCAGGGGCAGCTGCTGCATCTGGCAACGCTGGAATTTGATGAGAAAACCTATATGGCTCTGGGTTCGGTGACTCCGTTTGAGAACGGCGCACAGATCAGCGTGATGATGGTGCGGGAACAACTGGACAATGAGGGTGTAGGGCACTATGAAATCGTCAAGGACCGGAAGGAAATCTCGGAGATCGTTCCGCGGCTGGTAGAAGCGTTTGCGCCGGACGCAGAATTCCATCTTCCTGAAATGGATCCGGGCGATTTTGATGAGGAGGATTCCAGCCCATTCATCTTCGACTGCAGCGGAATGGATGAATACATTTCCTAAATAACCAAAAAATTCAATAAAAGTTTGTGCAATTCGCTGTTGACATCATCGACTGTGGTGATGTATAATCACTCTCGCTGATTGAGCAACAGCCTACGGAGAGTTGGCTGAGTGGTCTAAGGCGCACGACTGGAAATCGTGTGAGGGCTGATACCCCTCCTTGGGTTCAAATCCCAAACTCTCCGCTGGAGAAGTCCTGTGAAAGGGACTTCTTTTTTGGTTCTGTCAGGCGGTCAGGCACGGCATCGTCATTGGCAGGCAAGAAAAGAGGTGACTGGCACTGGCCAGTCACCTCTTTTTATCAGTTCAGTCAGCCGGTTAATACCACCACCGGGAGGACCGGGGATGGTAAAGGGCCTGCTGTTTCTCATAACAGCTGTAACAGGTTTTATAGCGGGAATTCCAGGGAAGCGGCCGATTGCAGATCTCACAGTGTCGTCCGGAAAGCTTCTGTGTGGAGAGAATATGCATGATTCCGGAGGAAATGCGGTATTTACACTGATTCATGGCGTTGAACAGATCGGACTCCTCCGGAAGAAAATGTCTTACATAGTTGTAAAGCAAATCACACAGACGATAGTTGAATTCGAGCGTGTCCAGATTTTTCATGCGGCACTTGTCTGCATCAGGAATTTCCGGAAGGGACCTCAGCACATCAAAGTGTTTCCCTTTGTACTCGCAGCGAACCATTAAATCCCAGACGGAGAGAAGGGACTGATCGCTTTCATCAAAGGGGAGGGTAACGAAATTGTAACAAAAGTCATTTTTTGCATCGCTGTAGGCGTTATAGATACGCTTTGCCAGAAACAGCATCCTTCCGGTTGCTGCCTTATTCCATCCGGTATGTGGTTCGAGTTCATCCCAGCGTTCCAGAATGTCGATCAGAGGAGCGTTTAAACCGATCAGGCTTTCCGGAAATTCAACGGTTGCCTGGGTGATGGGGGTGTCCTTGACCGTGAGCCCGTGCTGGATAAATCCGGGGTATTCCGCGGTAGCCACGAAGCCTTTCGGATAGACACCGAAACGACCTGCCCGACCACCGATCTGTTTAATTTCGGAGGAAGTGAGTGACCGGCGTTCAACCCCGTCAAACTTCGTGGTATCAAGGAAGACGACACGCTTGATGGGCAGATTCATTCCCATGCCGATCGCGTCCGTGGCAACGACGATCTCATTTTCTCCGCTGGCAAAGAGTTCAGCCTGTTTATGCCGGACATCATAGGGGAGTGCGCCATAAATGATGCTGCATTTTCTTCCTTTTTTCTGCAGTTCTGCGGAAACGGCATGGACATCTCGTTTGGAAAAGACGATCAGTGCATCCCCCGGACGCACATCTTTGGGGAATTCGACGGGTTTGGACTCGAACATGAGGGGCGTCTGCCGCTCGTGATGGATGACCGTAACGGAATCGCCGCAGTCCTCAATGATCTTTTTCAGCAGTTCCTCGGCATTTCGGGAGGCACAGACATGGATCTCCTTTGCACACAGACCAAGGATGCAGTTTGTCCAGGAACCGCCCCGGTCGGAATCGGCAATCATCTGAGCCTCGTCAATGACAGCAACATCGTAATAACGGTTCAGATCGGCCATTTCAATGGTGCTGGACTGGATCTTGGCATATCCCACCAGTTCCTGTTCCTCACCGGTCAGAAGAGAGCATGGGATGCCGGCGCGATTGATTTTCTCATACTGTTCATAAGCCAGAAGACGCAGAGGAGCCAGATAGATGCCGTTTCCGGCTTCCATCAGGGCGTTGATGGCATCATAGGTTTTTCCGGAATTGGTCGGACCGATATGCAGGATAAAGTCTCTGTGCATGGCGCGGGCGGCGGGATAGAAATCCTTATACTGTTCGGGAATGGAGTCGAGCATGGCGGTGTTTAACATGCGTCTTTTTTGTTCTGCCTGCTCAATGAGATCCATCATGTTGGTATAGCGGGGATTGCGATGGACCAGTTCCTTTATCCGTTTCAGGGGAAACAGGGCAAAAAGGCGTTCAAAGAAATCATGTTCCACCTTGTGGGCAGTACCATCGATTTTTTTACACGGACGATAGCCTTTGCTGAGCTTGATATTTTGTGCTTTTTCAAGAATCGGGTAGGCATCATAAATCTGCCGGGCAATATAATCGGAGAATGATTTCTCCCGGACAACATAAAGGAAAAAATTGGGAAAGAACCGGCGGTTTTCCATGCGGAGAAAAAACTCTCCCATGTTTTCCATATTCACTGGATCCAGTGACCAGGCGTATTTTCGTCTTGATTCCGTTTTATGGTAGTAGACAAAGAGCTCATCCTGAGTCAAAAATGTGCAGATTTTCTCCTCTGCAAGGACCAGGTAACGATCTAGGTTTGACAGAATCGTTTCGGAAATCGAAACCGTTTCAAGGAGTTTGTCAGCCTCTGCCTTGTACTCCTGCATTTCCTGGTCCATCTTGTCTTTTCGGTATCGGGCAAGGTCCAGAACACCATCTGACAGGTATTCCTCCATACGGGGCTGTATGGCCTTATACTCCGAAAGGAGTTCCGGATTACTGAACGGATCCTCGGAAATGGCTGCCTGATACATTGCATTATCCAAAAGATCCTCCCTGAGAAGCTTGGCATATTCAGGCCTGTCGAACAGTGTTTCCCTGTCTGTCGTTTTACGCGGACATCTGATTTTGGTAACGATTTTTTTACAGGCTTCTGTCTCACAGGTGCGCAGCGCATCCAGATACAGTGAACGCATGAATTCTTCTGTCATGTTCGTCTGATGATCCTCCGTTAATAAACAGTTCTTGTCTTTCATCTGCAGGGAAAATTGTACACGATCTGAGCTCTTTGCGCAAGGAAATTCCTGAGCGCGAAAGCTGATGAAAAATCCGGCTGCACTGCCTTGTCAGAGGACAGAATTCAGGGTACAATACATCCTGAGGTTCAGAGAAGAGTCTGAGAAATAAATGAGTCAAAGGGATAATTGAGGAGGAACACATGATCATATATGTTTCTGCTTCTGTGGCAGAATCCGGTAATGGAACGGAACATTCCCCGTTTAAAACCATCCAGGAAGCGGCGCTTTCTGCAGTAGCGGGGGATGAGATTATCGTCCTGCCCGGTGTATACCGGGAACATGTGAACCCGATTCGGGGCGGAACAGAGAAGGAGCGAATCATCTATCGTTCATCGCATCCGCTGGGGGCGAAGATTACCGGTGCGGAACCGGTCAGAAACTGGACCCGGTTCCATGCCCACCCGGGCGTGTGGCAGGTTCGGATTCCAAACCGCTTTTTCGGGGAGTATAATCCGTATACCACCAGAGTAAGCGGCGACTGGTTTATCGCGTCTTTTGTGGCGCACACGGGTGAGGTTTATCTGGGAGATAAGTCACTGTATGAAACGGAAACGCTGGACGGTGTTCTGAATCCGGTCAGGTCTGAAACGTCCTGGGATCCGGACTTTTCGGTATATACCTGGTATACCGAGCAGGATATGGACAAGGATGAAACCATCATCTACGCGAATTTCCATGAGTTCAATCCGAATTCGGGGAATGTGGAGATCAATGTGCGGCCTTTCTGCTTCTATCCGCTTGAAGAGGGCTGCGGATACATCACACTGTCCGGGTTCGAAATCTGCCGGGCTGCGACACAGTGGGCACCGCCGACAGCCTATCAGGTGGGAATGGTGGGACCGCACTGGTCCAAAGGCTGGATTATTGAGGATTGCAACATCTATCAGTCCAAGTGCTCCGGCATCTCCCTCGGCAAGTATCTGCAGCCCGGAAATGACAATAAATGGCTGCACTGGAAGCTGAAGGATGGAACCCAGACGGAGCGGGATGCCATCTGCCAGGCACAGCTGGACGGATGGTCAAAAGAGACGATCGGGTCCCATCTGATCCGCAACTGTGAGATTCATGACTGCGGGCAGACAGGCATTGTGGGCCATCTTGGCGGCGTCTTCTCCCGGATTGAACATAACCACATTCATCATATCAACAACAAGCAGAACCTGGCCGGTGCGGAAATCGGCGGCATTAAGATGCATGCGGACATTGATGTCGTCATTGAAGGAAATCATTTCCATCACTGCACCAGAGGCCTCTGGCTTGACTGGCAGGCCCAGGGAACCCGGGTAACGGGGAATGTGTTCCATGATAATACGCTGCCGTTTGATCACCTGATGAATGATGCCGCCATGCAGGCGCTGGGAGAGGATATTTTCGTGGAGGTCAGCCACGGACCGACGCTCATCGATCACAACCTGCTGCTCTCCGAACGTGCACTGAAAGTGCCGACACAGGGCATGGCCGTGGTGCATAACCTGATCGCCGGTTCCATTACCTGTGTGGGAACTGGCGTTGAAAACGGGGCAAAGACCCTTCGTTCTGCCCGGTATACGCCGTATCATGTTCCGCATCAGACCGGAATTGCCGGTTTCATGTCCATTCTTCACGGGGATATGCGGTTCTATAACAACATCTTCGTGCAGATGCCGATTCGTCCGAAACTTCTGGAAATGCAGCACTCGGACAGGGACAGAACCTGGGATACGTACAACATTGAAACCGGGACGTTCCCCTATGATGGGTATCAGGATGAACAGACCTGGCTGAAAGAGTTTGAGGGATATGTCGGAATGGGTTCTGCGCCCAGCGACAGGTATTATATCCCGCTGCCGGTCTGGTCGGAGGGAAATGCATACCTGGGCGGCGCCAGAGCCTGTACCCTGGAAAAAGAAGCCACTGTGTCCTGTGATCCGGTCCGGCTTGAGGTGACCATGACGGACAAGGGAATTCATCTGACGACGGATCTGTATCAGCACCTGCCGCAGACCCATTGCAGGCGGGTGGACACGGAACGGATGGGCCTGGCCTTTGAACCGGAGATGGCGTTTGAAAATCCGGATGGCACACCGATCTGCATGGACAGGGACTTTTTCCGTGCGGAGAGAGGGGAAATGCCGATGCCGGGTCCGTTTGAACAGGCGTTTGCGGAGATGGATATTCCCGCCGGAAATGTTTAAATCGGATGGGACGGTTAAAGTGAATCTGAAATGAATTAAAGGGATGAAACCTGAGCCTATGGTCGCAGGCGTCATCCCTTTTATTCATCCTCGAAAATATGCGGCGACACATGGCTGCGTCATCTGAAAAAAGCGGGACGGATGTTCGCGGTCTGAGGAGGAGAGAAAAGTTGGAGAAAATGAGGGCAATTGGTTGCCATCTGTCGCTTTCGGGTGGATATGCACGAATGGGCGAAACGGCTGCCGGAATTGGCGCCAATACGTTTGCGTTTTTTACCCGAAATCCACGGGGCAGAGGCTTCCGGAAGCCGGATACTGCTGATCTTGAAAAACTGGGATATTTCCTTGCACAGAACCATTTTGCGCCTTTGGTGGCACATGCACCGTATACCCTGAATTTGTGCTCGGACCGTCCGGAAGTCCGGGCCTATGCGGAACAGACCATGAGGGAGGATCTGGAACTGCTGGAAGCGATTCCCGGGAATTACTACAATATCCATCCCGGCTGTCACATGCGAAAAGGCGCAGAGACAGGAATCCGGGAGATTGCGGAGGGGCTCAACCGGATCCTTCCGGTGACATCCGGAACCGTTCTGCTTCTTGAAACCATGGCGGGAAAAGGAAGTGAGGTGGGCGCACGCTTTGAAGAACTTCGGCAGATTCTGGATGGAATACAGATGCCTGAACGCGTGGGCATCTGCCTGGATACCTGCCATGTGTTTGATGCCGGTTACGACATTGTCAATGATCTGGAAGCGGTACTGGATGAATTTGATCGGACAATCGGCTTTGAGATGCTCCGGGCGATTCATCTTAACGACAGCAAAAATCCCTGCGGCTCCCATAAGGACCGGCATGAAAAAATCGGGGAAGGGGAGATTGGTCTTGATGCACTGACGGCGATATTTGCGCATCCCCGTTTGCAGGGGCTTCCGTTCATTCTGGAAACGCCAAATGAACTTCCCGGATATGAACGGGAGATTGCCCTTCTGAAAAAGACGGCAGAAAAGAGGTGCGGGAATGATACGGATTGAGGCCTGCTGTGCGTCGGTGGATGACTGCATCCAGGCAGCTGCGGGCGGCTGCGACCGGATCGAACTGAATCAGGCTCTGGAACTGGGCGGACTGACGCCCTCTGCCGGGATGATCCTGGAGGCGAAGGCGGCGGTTTCCATCCCGATGCTGGCCATGCTGCGGCCGAGAACCGGCGGATTTCACTACACGGAGACAGAATTTCGGGCCCTTTGCCGGGATGCCGAGCTGTTTATGAACCTGGGAGTAAATGGACTTGTGTTCGGTTTCTTAAGCGACCGCAGTTCTGTAGATCGAGCCAGAATTAGAACACTGGTCGGTATCGCAGCAGACCGGGAGTCTGTATTCAATCGGGCAATTGATGCATGTACAGACTGGCGTTCTGCACTCGAAGTCTGCGTTGAAGCAGGGGTCACCCGTGTGATGACCAGCGGACAGGCCCCGACAGCCATGGAAGGCGCGGAAACGATCCGGGCCATGCGGGAATTTGTCCAGGGTGCGATTGAGATCCTTCCGGCGGGCTCCATTCGCCTTGAAA
>ODAI012172828.1_pt1 | contig 19848 bp, 18 predicted proteins | sample 1539321 | NCBI WGS metagenome assembly ODAI01 (sample SAMN02144231, study PRJEB22623) | gut metagenome | biome: sheep rumen | host: Ovis aries | place: New Zealand
ATTGCCGGAGCGCAGCGGCGCATCCAAAGCTACTACAAAGAGCAGGCCAACCGCAAAGCGGTGGAAGACGGCACGATGGAGGCGGATATCGTTTCCGCGCGCATCACCGAGCTGTTGGGGGAGAAAACTTTTCAGTTTTCTCCGGCTGAGCTGCAGAGCATTCACCGCCGTTTGTTTACCGGTGTATTCGATCATGCGGGACAATTCCGTACCTACAACATCACGAAAAATGAGTGGGTGCTCGGCGGCGATACGGTCGTCTATTCTTCTTGGGAGAGCATCCGCGACACGCTGGATTATGATTTTTCGCAGGAAAAACAGTTCTCCTATGACGCGCTTTCTGTTCCGGAATCGATCAAGCACATGGCAAAGTTTGCGTCCGGTATCTGGCAGATCCATCCCTTCTGCGAGGGAAACACACGCGCGACTGCGGTCTTCATTGTGAAGTATTTGAAGAGCTTCGGCTTCTCGGTGAACAACGATGTGTTTGCCGCAAACTCCTGGTACTTTCGCAACGCGCTTGTCCGCGCCAACTACAACAATCTGCAAAAAGGGATTCACGCCACGAGCGAGTATCTCGAAAAGTTCTTTGAAAACCTGCTCCTCGGTGCACAGCATGAATTGAAAAATCGCTACCTCCATGTGGAGTATAAAGCCGATGCTACGGCCCAAAGTGCAGCAGCAGAAATTTCAAAGTGCAAAAATTGCACTTTGGATTGCACTTTGGAAGAACTGGCCGTGCTTCGCACGATTGCCGCAAATCCGTCGATCACGCAAAAAGATCTTGCATCAGCAATCGGTAAATCTGAGCGCACGATCAAAACGCGCACGGTCGCGCTGCAAGAAAAGGGATACCTCCGCCGTGCCAATGGAAAGCGAAACGGCCATTGGGAAGTGCTGGTTGATCTCTCATAATTGAGAAAGTGACCAAAAGCGCGGATAAGAAAAATGAGATTAACTTTTGCGAGCGCAGAAGTTAATCTCATTATTCTTTTTTATATGGGAACGTAGGAGCCTAAGACCGTACTTCTTAGGGCCACAGGGTGAAAAGAGAAAGAACAACCGGCCCAAATATCGCAGCGCGATGCGATAATCTCTTGCTATGTGTATCGAGAGAGAGTATAATCAAACCGTACATATTTTTCCCGGAGGTCTTTATTATGGCCATATCTTATAATAAGCTTTGGAAATTGCTTGTCGATAAGAAAATGACTAAAGCAGATTTACGCCGAGCGGCTGGCATTGCGCCTAATACGATGACTAGACTTAATAGAGATGAAGAAGTCACACTTGCGGTACTAAACAAAATTTGTTCGGTTCTGGATGCCAATATTGGCGATATAATGGATTTTGTTTCTCCTGAAGGCATACAAAAATAACAACATCTTTACGAGTGCACAAAGCAGAGTCCGGTTTATTGGACATGAGATTTGCTATATTGGTATTTGTATAGAGCTATTTGAAAGAGGAAGCAGCATGCAAATTAATAAACATAGTTCTTTTTATCTTAGAAATGGCTGGCCTACAAAGATTATTGATGCCATTCCTGGTAATCCGTATATCTTTTCTCCCGCGAATGAGCTTGCAGCCGTAGATTCACTGGGAGTCGGGCGCGTGATGGTGAAGGCTATGCGGTATTGGGCATATACTACCGGGATTACAAACGAAACGAAAGACCAACAAGGGGTTTACCATCAACTGAGCGACGTTGGAACTTGTATTCAAGAATTTGACCCATATTGCCAAAGCGTGGGAACTCTCTGGTTGCTTCATAGGAACCTGGCAAGAGACGACAACAACGCAACAATGTGGGAATGGGCATTTAACTCGTTTGGGCAGAGAGAGTTTACGAAAGAGCAATTTGTTGACGCCTTCTTTGCATATTACCAGGCAAATGGGGGGACTAACAAAAAAGCTGCTGTCGAGAAAGAATTCGATTGTTTCAAGAATACGTATGTAAGCGATAAACGTTTTGACCTGGAGAAAATTATTGAAGAAGACACCATCCCTTTCTTTGCCCCACTTGGCCTTATTAGGTACTTAGGGAAGGGCCTTTTCGAAATGCCAACAATGAATGCAAGAGATATCCCAGAAGATATCGTCCTCTACAGCATCCTAAAAGATAACCAGCAGCATCTCAGAGATAAACATCAAATTGATATAGATATGCTTCTTGATGACAAGAAACAAATTGGCCGCTACATGAGTTTGACCTATTCGTCCTTACTCGAGCTCCTTCAACGCCTTGAGAACTCAGGTAAGATCATCTTAGTCAACAATTTTGGTAACCGCTATATTCAACTTGATAATATGGACACACGTGAAATCCTAGAAAACTATTACAGAGAGATAGCGAGGTGAGCTTTGCATGATCTATAGTGATTTGATTAAGCAGGAGAGCGAATATACATATTCTGCTAATATTCAGTTCGACATCGAAAACGACAGAAAGCTCCTTCGTTTTATTCCTAATGACACAACGACAGCTCTTCTAAAAGAGTATTTTACAGATATTACAAGACAGAATCCGGAAAACCATGCAAGAATTCTTTATGGCTCCTATGGCACGGGAAAGTCGCATTTTCTTACGGTCTTAAGCTTGTTGCTCAGCAAGTCTTATACAGATGGATTCGCTTTCGAGACCTTTATAGACCGACTGTCAAAGTATGATGCAAGGTTATCAGCAGATATTGCTTCGTTTGTACAGAATCAAGCCCGGAAACCATTTTTGGTTGTTCCGATTGTTTTCGACTTTGAGGACTTTGACCGGTGCATTTACTTCTCTCTCAAGAAAAAACTAGATAGCCTAGGCATCCCGGTTCGTTTTAAAACTTTTTATGATCAGGCAACACAGTTAATCGAACAATGGAAAGCAGCAGAGGAATCCAGAAAACGCTTAGAGGAGGCGTGCAGCAAAACAAACATAAGACTTTCTACGTTGGAAGATCAACTTCACAAGTATGATAAGCGTGCTGAGAATCGATTTCAGAAGGTGTTCTCGGAGATGACATATGGCGTTACATACGTATATGAAATTTCAAACATCTCTGAAGCGATTAAGCAAGCTAATATAGCTATTGCCAATGAGTATTGCGGAATAATCTTTATCTTTGATGAATTTGGACGTTATATTGAAGACAACATTAAAAGCATCAAAGTAAAAAGCGTCCAAGATTTGGCGGAAATCTGCGACCACACAGAAGGAAATAACCATGTCATTCTTGTCTCGCACAAAGAGATAAGTCAATATACTCAGCGATATGGAAAGAACATTTCTAACGAGTGGAAGAAAGTGGAGGGAAGATATAAGGCGACTCCCATTAATGATAAGCAGGATCAATGTTTGTCGCTGATTAGCAGTATTCTTTCAAAAAACGCTGAAACATGGAAGGTCTTTGAAAGAAAGTTTCATAACAACCTGAATCAGATCTATAGCGAAGCAATTGGATTTCATGCTCTACAAACAGGAGTTGCCACGGGTGAGAATCCGTACGAGGGAGGTTTCCCACTTCATCCGATTTCTCTATTTGCTCTTGATAAACTGTCGAAAAAAGTGGCACAAAATGAGAGAACATTCTTTACTTATCTTGCAAGCAAGGAGGAGCATAGCTTATATCAATTTCTCGAAAGCCACGAGTTGGAAGAATTTCATTTTGTAGGCATTGATTGCATATACGACTACTTTGAGCCGAATATCAAAGCAGTTCAGAGCGATAGTAGCTATGAATGGTATAGGAATCTCCAGCATGCGCTTGCAAAGAACAACTCAAATGAATTTGATGATAGCCCTGAAACAAGAATCCTCAAAGTAATTGCAGCTATTGGCATTATTAATGATTCTAGCTCGTTAGTAGCAGATAAGAAGACTATTCTCAGCGTAATAGATGCGCCAAACGAACAGTTGGAAACTGCATTGAAGGGCCTGTGCGATAGAAAAATCATCAAGTATTCAGGTGCATATAAACGATACGACTTCTTTGAAGCGAGTATCTTTGATGTTGAAGAGCTGATCAAAGAAGGAACTCGGCAAGTTCAGGATAAGGCCGTTATTGATACTCTCAATGAGCATTTTATCGATTTTGTCCTTTACCCAAATCGTTACAATCGAGAATACAAGATTAATCGAATCTTCTTACCGGTTTTTGCAACGCATGAAGAGTTAACGCGGAAAACACTAACCAGTCGATTTGGCGACTATTATGATGGAATCCTTGCAATCGTATTAGCAAATGAGGATGTAGATCTACAGGAGATTGCATTCCAGTCTTCAAGCGTCGACCGCGGTTTGGTTGTCGTACACAAAAATACGGATGCGTTGGAATATGCAGTAAAACAATATATTGCAATACAGTATTTGTATAGCAAAAAGGAGGAATTCAACAGCAAAGATCCTGCATTTGAGAAGGAACTACAGTATTATGCAGATGAAATCACCGTTGTTATAAAAAACATGGTGGGTGCATGGAACTCCTCATTTGAAGAGGACACTTTCATCTACTATAATGGAGTGAAACAGGAAGATGTTCATTCAATCTCTGATCTTTCTGACCTCGCCAGCAGAATACTGTATGAAGCCTACCCGCAAACGCTAATTGTCAACAATGAACTCATTAACAAAAACACGGTCTCGGGCAGTATCATGGCAGCGAAAAGGAACGTCCTTAATGGCATGATCAAAGGCGAAATGCCAGAGAAGTATTACGGTGTACAAACGCTTTCCCCGGACTATTTAGCTGTTAGATCGGTTTTGGTGAAGAATGGATTCGTTGAGACCGATGAAGCTGTTGATGAAAATGAGTTGAACAATGGCTTTCAGCCGCAGCGTGAAGTAAACGCGGTTATAACCCGATACATAAACGCGGCTAGAGAAGGCTCAATAGACGTTAGCGAGTTATACAGCGAACTGAAACAAACACCATATGGTCTCAGAGACGGATATTTATCGATACTGTTTGCCCGATTTTTACTGCCGCACAAACGGTCTCTTATCATTACCAGTCACGGCGTTGAGCAAGAATTAACAGCAGAGCTTTTTGAAGAACTGGTGCGGAGACCGAAGGATTATTCTTTTACGATAGCCTCGTGGTCAAAAGAGCAGCTAGATTATTTTGATGCGCTTGCTGAACTCTTTTCAAATTTTATTAATCAAGCTGCCTTGGGGAAAAACAGAGTTAAAGCTATCTATGATGGTATGCTGCTCCACTATAAAAATATCTCCAAGTTTTCTAGAACTACGAACAAATATGTTTCTGATAATGCGGCGAAATATCGAAAACTCATGAGCAAAACTACGACTAACTACTCAGAGTTTCTGATATCTACCATGGGAGGGCTAGGCGACAGTCTTGATGACAGTCTAATCATTATCAAAGACGTAAAATTTGAGCTAGAAAACGTCCTCCAACACATTTCTGGTGTAATGGCAAACCGAGTGAATCAAATATTCGGTTTCTCAGAATCGACCTCTTTGGGTGTTATGCTGACGACCAAATATAAAGAGGATTGGGAGAGAAAACGCCAAAAATCCTTTGATTATTATACAAACGCTTTCTTAGATTTGGCGAGCGGAGTAGCAAAGGATGAACCGGATTATCAAGTGATAGGTAAGCTTTCCAAAGCGTTGACTGGCCTTGAGCTCTCATATTGGAATGATTCACATTTTGATGAACTCATAAAGCGACTCACAGAGATCAAAGAGAAACTGGACTCGTACAAAGGGAACGCCGCTTTGAATGGATCAGAGACACGAATGATTCTGCAAGCTGCAAGTGGCGAAGAGAGATCCGTTGTTTTTGACCGAAATGAGCTCAGCAATCTGAGCAAAACAGTAAAGAATAAAATATTGTCAACATTTGGTAATTACGGCTTGTCGATCACATACGATGACAAAGTTCAAATTGTCCTTTCTGTTTTGGAGGACTTGTTGGAAGGAAAATAAAAATGTCTAAGTCGATTTATTGGTGTAACTCGTGCGAGATACCAATTATTGAAAAGTCAATATGTCCGAGATGTGGCTCAAAGTGTAAAAGTGCTTCTACTAATGGCATTTGCAATCCTGTTTTCTACCAGGAAAAAAAGCTTCTGTCAGCAATTCTCGATGAGCCTGTGGAGGACAAAAATGTATGGTATATCGGGAGTAGCCAGTATCTAATCGACGGGAAAAGAACGAAGCTTCCATACATAGAGTTCTTCAAAGCAAAAAAGCACCTCTTAGTTGCTGAAGAATTGAGGAGCACAATTGACAATCAATACGACATCCCGCGCAAAGCAGAGTTCGTTGAAGCAAACGCCAACTATTTGGGAGAACTTGTCTTTGAAGCCGAGCAATATGTTGTAGACTTAAAGACTAGATTCATCGATGATGGAACACACATGCCTACTGTTTCGTTTTCAGGAGGAAAGGATTCAACTGTAGTTAGTCGCTTAGTTCGAGATGCTTTGCAAGATGAATCGGTAATTCACTATTTTGGCGATACTACGCTGGAATTCCCTTGCACATATCATTATGTGCAAGAGGAGTTCCGTGCGGAAAACCCTTTCACACCTCTCCTCCCAAGCGAAACGAATAAGGATTTCTTTAAGCTGTGTAATGTATTTGGCCCTCCCAGCAAATTTGAGCGTTGGTGCTGTACGATCTTTAAAACTGGTACTTTGAATACGGAGTATCAAAACTTAGTGGGTAATAGTTTAACTTTTCTAGGAATCCGGCACAGTGAATCTAGAGAAAGAAAGGGATACGAACGGACACAGGATCACTCGAAAATTGGTACACAGATCAATGCTATGCCAATTATTGAGTGGGACGATTGTGACGTCTGGCTTTATTTGTTAGCAAAAGATGTGCGGTTCAACGAGGCTTATCTATGGGGATATAAGCGAGTTGGATGCTGGTGCTGCCCCAACAATTCTGATTGGTCTACAATGCTGACCGATATTTATTTCCCTGATTTGGCATCCCGTTGGCGTGCTGTTCTCTACGACTTTGCAGAGAAAACAAACAAGACAGATATTGACGATTATGTCGAAAACGGCAAGTGGAAAACGCGCAAAGGTGCAAGCGGCCTTGTCGCTCGAAATGTGGCGATTGCTGACACCCCCTGCAACCTGTCAGACAGAGCACGAAACATAATCATTCAAAAGAAGATACAGCGGGATGTATTGGAGTTTATTAAGCCGTTTGGCGAGCTGTCTATCTTCGATAAAGAAGATGCGACGTATATTACTGTTACGGAACGAGCTGGTAATTCGATCGCAGAGGACGGAAAAGAAATATCTTTCCCACGGAGGAAAGTATGCGATCTGGTAATAACTTGGGGAACTCCTGTCCTCAAAGTGTTACCGACCAAAAGTACTGATATACAACTCCTGGTCAATCGCTTGAAGTGCCAGATGCGGAAATATCAGTATTGTATCCGGTGTTCAGCCTGCGATTCGGTCTGCCCGAATGATGCCATTAACACATTTGGCGATGTCCGCTATGCCGTTGACGAGTCAAAATGCCCGCAGAATATGAATCTCTGCTCCCGGTGTATCGCAAAGTTTTATAATGGATGTATTACTTGTCAGGTGCTTGCAGACAAGAAGAGAACTGAGGATGAAGATGCGTTTTAATTTGAGGTATCTACATGATCTATTTTGATAATGCAGCAACTTCAAGACCGAAACCAGAAGCTGTATATAAAGCTTTCGAATATTACGTAAGGGAGATTGGCACGAGCCCTGGTAGGGGGAGTTACTCATTGGCCATTCAAGCCTCTAGAATGCTATATCAATCGAGAAAAGCAGTTGCTGGTTTTTTCGGAATCGAAGATCCTTCCTGCGTTGTATTCACAAAGAATTCTACTGAAGCAATCAACCTGTATTTTAATGGATTTCTGAGGGCGGGAGATCATGTGCTCATAAGCCCATATGAACATAATGCAGTTTTGAGACCGCTCCAGGCCCTAAAGAATAAAGGCATTATTGACTACAGCGTCCTGCCTGAAGAGATACTGTATTCTGACGGTAATAAGCATCTTAAGGACTTCGTTCGAGAGAATACACGCCTCCTCGCATTGACACTTGCAAGCAATCTGACTGGCCAAATTGTTTTTCGCACGCCATTAAGCAAAGAGGCGCATAAACTGGGATTGACTGTTTTTGTCGATGCCTCACAGGGGGCAGGCAAAAAGCTGATTAATATGTCTAGAGATGAAATCGATGTTCTTGCATTTACTGGGCATAAAGATCTTCTTGGGCTTCCAGGCGTTGGCGGGCTTGTTTCTCAAAACGAATTACATATTACACCGTTAATTCAAGGGGGCACGGGGATTCACGGGGAAAGCTATATTAATCCGGAGGCATACCCTGATTCATATGAGTCTGGAACGCTGAATATGCCTGCAATCTGGGCATTAAAAGAAGCGATAAAGTATGTCGAAGATAACGTGGAAAAGAATCGAGAAAAAGAGAACAGATTAGTTCAAACAGCAATCGAAAAGCTCAATAGAATTGAGGGTGTAATTGTTTATCGTCCCGATCTCAACCGCGTTTCGACTTTCTGCTTCAATATCAAAGGGGTTCCCTCAAGCGAAGTAGTTCAAATCCTCGACAATCACGGAATCTGTGTTCGTGGAGGAATCCATTGCGCAATCAAAGCGCATGAAACATTAGGAACAGTAGAAACAGGAGCAGTTCGCGTAAGCTTGAATGCATTTAACACACTCCAAGAAATTGACGAATTCGTGCGAGTAATTGAAGGGATAAAACCATGCATTTAATATTTTACAAAACAAACGACGTGTTCTTAGCTGAAGAGAAGCTTCAAAGCGTCGGTATTAAAACGAAGATTGTCCCAACGCCGGTTCAAGACAAAGCTTACTGCGGAGTATGCGTTTATGTGCAGGAATCTGATATGGGAGCCGTGAAAGAAGCGCTTCTCCAAATGGATTATCAGACAGTGTAAGGGGGTGGCCTTTGCATGGGATACCAGGATCTCAACATATTAAGAAGTTATAAAACAAACAAGAATGATATTGTTCGGGAGTTCTATATTCCCATCCTGAAGCAGTCCGTTCTCTATAAACGGGCAGTAGGCTTTTTCTCTTCTACTGCTTTAGTTGAGCTGTCAAAAGGAATCGCTGGATTGATCCGAAACGGAGGCAAGATCAAATTCATCGTTTCCCCGCTCCTATCAGAAGAAGACATTGATGCCATCCAGAGAGGATATGAAGCAAGAGTAATCATAGAACATGCTTTGCTCCGAGAGATTACGGAACCCAAAACCACTTCCGATAGAGAGCGCTTGAACTGGCTAGCAACACTAATTGCCTCTGGGGCAATGGAAATCAAAGTAGCTTTTACGCCGCCTAACAAGATAACCGGTATGTACCATGAGAAAATCGGACTCATTTATGATACGACCGGGAATATGGTGGCGTTTACCGGCTCGATGAATGAGACTATTAATGCGTTCCACAACAATTATGAGTCTATTGTTGTGTTTAACTCCCTGGTTGAGGAAGATAAACAACGTGTGCGCGATCTCGAACATGATTTTGACTCATTGTGGGAGGATCGGGAGAACAATGTATCAGTTATAGATTTCCCGAAAGTTGTTCGAGATAAACTAGTCTCGTATAAGAGAGATGCCATGAATCTCGATCTTGACCGAGTGGAAATCGAGAACAGCCAGGAACTCCTTCCGTTGACCCCGGGGATTCCAGCAATGCCCAAAGGCGTCTCTCTGCATGACTATCAGCAGGAAGCAATCAATAGTTGGGCAGAGAGAGACTATTGCGGAATATTTGATATGGCCACAGGTACGGGGAAAACATATACGGGCTTGGGCGCTGCGGTTCGTCTGTTCAACGATAATAAGCGACTGGCAATCATCATCGTTTGCCCGTACCAACACTTGGTTGAGCAGTGGGTGGAAGATATTGAAAAGTTCAATATGCGTCCCACCATAGGCTATTCCTCCTCAAAACAAACTGATTGGAAAAAACGTTTAGCAAACGACATAATGGACTTCAAACTTGATGTTATTAAGTCCTTCTGCTTCGTTACGACAAACGCAACTTTCTCTTCTGAGTATGTTCAGAAACAACTTAATAAACTTGGACCCGATACACTCTTGATGGTTGACGAAGCACACAATTTCGGGGCTGAGAATTTAAGGCGAATGCTCAATCCGAAGTTCGAGTATCGACTTGCTCTTTCTGCAACACTGGAGCGGCATGGTGATCCAAGTGGAACTCAAGCTTTGTACGATTACTTCGGCGAAAAATGCATTGAGTATGATCTCGCTAGGGCTATCCGCGAAGGAAAGCTTACCCCATATTATTATTATCCTAAGGTTGTGTACTTGTCTGAAGGCGAATTAGAGGCTTATCGAGAGCTTTCAAAAAAAGTCGCCAAACAGTGTCATCTCAAATCCGACGGGACTTATGAGATGACAGAGTATGGCAAGAAATTGTTGATTGAAAGAGCAAGACTCGTTGCGGGAGCTTCTAGCAAAGTTGATCTTCTCAGAACACTAATGGAGGAATATAAGCAAGACACACATATCCTTGTCTACTGCGGAGCAACGCGTAGCTTTGACTTTTCTTCAGACACCAGCGAACGAGATGAAGAAGGAGAACGCCAGATCGTATCCGTTTCGAAAATGCTGGGGCTCGATCTCGGTATGAAAGTCACACATTTTACATCCAATGAATCCGCGAGTGAACGAGAGAAAATAAAAAAACAGTTTGCAGAAGCAGACCCCTATCAAGCAATTGTAGCCATCAAGTGCCTTGATGAAGGTGTAAATATTCCGAGTATCAAGACAGCCTTTATCCTCGCAAGCAGCACAAATCCAAAAGAGTATGTACAGCGCAGAGGACGTGTGCTAAGGAAAGCACCGAACAAGCCTTATGCAACCATCTATGACTTCGTCACATTGCCAACCCCGCTTGATTCCGTCAATTGTGAGAGTGAGAATGCTCGCTTGGATTTATCGCTTATAAAAAAAGAGATTATCCGCATGAAAGAGTTCGGAGAAATCTCGAAGAATCCTTCGGAAGCAGATAAACTCATTAACCAACTGATGGAAGTGTACGGATTAGATACTATTTCAGAGGAGGAATACTTCGATGAGTGATCAAAGACTTGACCAGCGAAAGCTCAACATGATTAAAGTAAAAGTCATTGAGATTGAGAAAAACAACATCATCAAGAAAGACCCCAATGATACTATCGCAGAAACCATTCGTAAATATATTGAAAAGGTGGTCGACGGGAAGTGCTGATAAAAAGACTATTCCTTAAAAACTTTAGGCAGTATATCGGCGAACAGGTAATTGAGTTTTCAACGGACCGCGAGAAAAACGTCACGGTTTTAATTGGCGTTAACACTTCCGGCAAGACTACTTTGATCCGCGCTTTTGAGTGGATTCTTTATAACAAGAATGAGTTTGATGACAAGAATCTACTAAACAAAAATGTGGCCGACGGAATGCAGATGGGCGAGACGCAAGCAGTCCGGGGTACTCTTGTGATTGAACATGAAGGCAAGGAATATGAAATCACGAGAGAACAAATCTATACTTGCACTGGGAGCAGTGTGAGGCCGTCTATTTCTAAAGCGTCTATCTATTATCTTCAGGCTGACGGCCAAACAAAAACACAGATAGGTAGCGACTTTGATACGAATATTGAGCGAATACTCCCTAGAGCTTTGTCAAGTTATTTCTTCTTTGGTGGAGAGCGTGTTGGCGCTATTAGTTCCCGCGAAGATATTGAGGCATCTGTTAAAGGCTTAATGGGGCTGGATGTGCTGAGCAATGCAATGGCACATCTTAAAACTGTAATTAACAAGCTGAAAAAAAGCATGGATTTTGCTGGTGATGAAAAGGCAAATGCCGCGCAAAAAAGGCTTGATGGTGCGACAAAACAGCTCCAAGAGTGCGAGAGTGAACTTGATACGGTAACAAGTCAAGTTGACTATTATCGCGAAGAAAAAGAAAAGTATGCTGCGTTACTTCGAGCAAATGAGGAAACCGCAGCTGCACAGCATCGCAGAGAGCAGCTCGATTCCATTATAAAGGGCCTAGAAACCAGAATTGAAAAAGATAAAAAGGAGCTTGTTTCTGCGTTTAGCCGAAATTCTTTTGCATTTTTCAGCCTCCCTCTTTTAAAAAATGCGGTTGAGATGCTGAACGCTGCGAGTGACGATACGGAAAGCGTACCGGAAATGACAGCTGCGTCGATTGACTATATCCTGAAACGGAAGAGATGCATCTGTGGCACGCTTGTTTCGGAAGGTTCTGCTGCTGAGCAGAATCTGCTGGCTGAGAAGAGAAAACAACCGCCGGAATCCATTGGCTCGCTCGTGAGGCGGTACCGTGAGCAAGCGATGGATTATATCTCTTCGTCGGACGATTATTACGAGAGCATCAAGAGCAAATTCTCAACGCTCCGGGAGGATCAAAGAGAGTTGGGCTTCCGAATCGATGAGCGGACATCCCTCGATGAGTCCCTGAAGGGCGCTAAAGATGTTTCAATATTAGAGAAACAATATCAGAACGCAGAAAATCGGCTTAGAGAATTCGAAAAGCAAAGAGAAAAGTTACTTCAGGATATTGGTTCTTGCAAAAAAGATATTGCCAATTATGAAAAGGCTATGGAGTCCTATGGTAAGGCCAATGAGAAAAATGCAAGGATCGCTTTGAACATTGCATACGCACAAGCAACCTTTGACTGGGTCGCAGAAGCATATAGAAGTAGGGAGAGCTCCGTAAGAGCACGCTTGGAAGAAAAAGTTAATACGAACTTCTCTAAGATGTACCACGGCAGTCGTACGATTGCCATCGATGAGAAATACCGCGTTAAATATATTGATGTAACTACTGAAGAATCAGAGGGCTTAAAAGCAGTAAAAAGCTTTGCATTTGTGTCCGGCTTAGTTGATCTTGCAAAAGAAGCCTTAACCTCCGACAAGTCAAAAGAGGCAGATATGGGGCCGCAGTTCTACCCGCTTGTTATGGATGCCCCGTTCTCAAATGTTGACGAAACACATATCAGAAATATTTCGCAGATTCTGCCGGCTTCGGCAGAACAGGTTATTATTGCCGTTATGCAGAAGGACTGGGAGCCGGCTTCGGATATCATGGCGCCTGTTGTCGGAAAGTCTTATCGTATCGAGAAGCAGTTAGATCAAGATGGGAAAGAGATTGATACGATCTCCTACATCCGCTAAAAAGGAGGTGCGAAAATGTTCGACAAGGATATGCAAATTCATGGTAAGTATGCGACCTATTGGAAGGCACTAACGCAGCTTCCTGGGAATGCGGTCGATACCAGCAATAATACCTTTAAAATCTTCGAGAATTATATTTACATTTATATGGTTGCCCCCGTTATTGGACTGCTCCATGGCAAAAAAGGTCAGTATGATCCGAACGACAACTCTAAAGATACTGCGGGTATGCTAGCCGAAATCCAAATAAAAAACGCGGCGAAGCTCAAATACATCTATCGCCTGATAATCTTGATGGACGACAGCCAAGGGCTTAGCGATGAACAGAAAATCAATTGGGCATTTCGCGAAGACGATAACGAGGAGTCAGTCAAAAAAGGTATGGAGCTATATACTGCGTACTTTTTTGGCGGTCTCGAGATTCTATACGATGAGTTCGTCAACAACTGTATTACAGATGACGATTATGTTAGGAAAATGTTTGACATGGTAAGCGAGTTCAAAGAAGAACAAAACATCGATGATCTGACTGTTGATATTGAAGCGCTGTTGAGGAGTTAATCATGAGCAGCTATTCTCTTTGGGAATTGAATATGCAAGAACTCATACAAGCCTTTACCACAGATGAGTTGACGGCAGCGTCAGTAGATGCGTTTTTGCAAGGTATTGGCTTTGATGAGGTCGAGATCACTTCTCTTCCTATGAGTGCAGAGAGAAGGCTGCTGGTTTATGGAAATGCAGATTACGCTTTTACTTCGGATGACATACACTGGCTCTCTGCGGCTACCGTAGTAGTAACAGGACTCTGCGTAGAGGGACTTAGAGTACATGTTATTGAACTGATCTGCGATGAGGATGATTACTATACTTATTGCGCCGCACTGATTAAGCTTTTTAATGTGGTGTTTGGCGAGAAAAGCATCTTCTTTTTCAAACTCTCTGGAGCCTTTGCGGTGGGGTCATCCCGAAGCTTTGAAAACAGCATGAGCAACAGTTTCTGTGTATCTGCATTAATTCATGCGAGAGATGTTTCTCAATACGCTGACTTCCTAGATGAGCTTCCATATGTTGATACAGATGAAATACCACAATTAATCATTCGCTATTCCCCCCAAGAAAAAGTAGTTACGCCTTCGAAATACTTTTGTGGGCAACCGACAGATCCAGACTATTTGAGCTTCCTCGATGAAGTCGAAGCATTCTATGGCGAGAGCACCCAGAGGGAGAGAAACCGGTATCTATCTACTGTCGAGGAGAGCAGCCAGCAAAACGAAACATACAAAGATACATGCAAACGCTTAGCAAGTACGGCAGAGAATGAAGGCATTACATCTCTTGAAGTGCTGGAAGATGCAGAATCGGCAGAAGAGAAGACCGCAATTCGCGAGATGGAATCATCACCAGGGCAAATAGAGGAAAACACCGATGAGTTCTCGGACGAGGCATATGAAAATGCAGAAGTGATGCTAAATGAGCTTCTTGGCCGAGATAAGAATTGAGCTAAATAAGGAGATAGAATAAATGGAAGCGAAAGATAAATCTCTCAAGTTCCTCGGCGAAAAAAAGCAATTAACAGTTCCTTTTTTTCAACGGCGCTATGTTTGGAAAGAAGAAAACTGGGATGAATTATTGAAAAGCTTTGAAGATTCAAGTATCAAGCCTTTCCTAGGTTCTATTATACTTAAGGAAGTATCGGGCGAAGAATCTTTAATCGTTGATGGTCAACAGAGACTTACTACCATTACTATTCTTGCAAAGGCAATCTACGACTGCCTTCCTGATACGTGTAAAACGCCAACCAGTGGAACTCGCTCATACATTGAAAACATGCTGTTTTACCGTGTAAATGCTGTTGATGATTTTAAAGATAGCCATATTCGAATTCAACACTCTAAAATAGATGCCGACGATTATAACACTGTGATCAAGGCTCAGGTTCTAAACGACGAGAGTATTGATTTAGACACAATAAACGAGAATTCAAGCTGTATTCTTCGCTGCTATAAGTACTACAGGAGGGTACTTGAAAACAGGGGTGAGGATGCACTCAAAACACTTTTTAATTGCTTGTTCGATGGGAACCGAAAGGTAATTGTTTTAATAACGCTTAAGCATGACGATGTTAATGAGCAAACGATATTTGATACAATTAACCGTGCCGGTATAAGATTGAGCACTGCAGATATAATAAAAAACAATTTATTTAAAAATATCCTAGACAAATGTAGACCATTTACTGACGACAGGAAATATGCTCTTGAAGCATATGAAGAATACTGGGAAAAAACCTTCTATTCGAAACAAGAAATAAGCGACCTTTGGGACAGAGAGCGAGTCTTCGGAAATGTAAAGCATAATAATCTGGAATTCCTACTTTATTGCGTTGCGTGTATTAAGTGGGGAGAAGATACAGATATGTTTTCGAAACTGGAAACGGTTTTTGACCGCGAAACTGCATCTATGGGGTTTAATGAACTCATTAACCTCGTCAAAGAAATCAAAGAGTATGCAGATATCTTTAAGAAGTATATCCTTGATTTGGAAAAAGCCTTAGAAGATGAGCAAGATCTATACTTCCGCTATGATGATAAGATTCGAGGCCTGTTGCTTATCCTTCAAAAATTTGGCATACAGATGTTTTATCCCTATGTCATTATGAGGCTGAAAGAAGTAAATCAGAATGAATCTGATCCTCAGCTAAGAGAAGACTTCCAGATTCTTGAGTCTTTTGTTGTTCGAAGAAAGCTTTCGCCTAAAGGAACTCATGATTATACGAGCAAGTGCTACGAGATAATCAAACATAAAATTGGAGCCTTGATTCAAAGTGACCTGGGCAATAGGGATGCTGGACTGACGGATGCTGATATTAAACGATATCTGTCTAACACAAAAGATGATGCTGCAAAAATGGTTTTGTTCTGGATTGAGTTACGTAGGCGTAGAGGAGACGCCTATGACATTAATGCGCTGGAGTATAATTACACGCTCGAACATATTATGCCCAAGAAATGGAAAACGCACTGGTCGGAAGTCCCCATTGTCGACGGTGAGACAGTATATGATAAGGATTCCGATGATGGTATCCATTATCGTGACAGCATGATTCAGTCCATTGGCAACAAAACTCTGCTAAAAAGTAGCCTGAACTCTGCAGTAAAGAATGCAGACTTTATGACAAAAATCAAAGGTATTGATGGGCGCCGGCCAGGCTATGATCAGCACACAGCCCTAATGCTTACTCGCGAGTTGGTTGCCAAATCCCAGACAGATCAGATGTGGGATGAAAAACACATTTCGGACCGCGCAAATCAGTTGCTTGGCGAGTTCGTTCAGATTTGGCCTTCCTTCTCTGACAAAGTTCAAGTAGCCGCCTCTTTAGCGGATGAAGACCCTAATATAGATCAGTTCACAGAAGAACAATTGTCTGACGCGGCCCTTTTAGCACAGATACTGTGAGAATAAGGCTCTGCCGTTATTATTGTGGAGGGGAAATCAGATATAAATGCTGGAGGACAAATATGAGAGGAAGATATAATTATAAAATATTTAGTAGCGCAACCAAGAAAAAAGAGCCATATAAGCTTGCAATAATACTAGGAGCAATTCTTTTTGGGTGCATCTGCATTGTGGTTTCCTCCTTCTTTTCAACACCCTGGGAAAAGCTTGATAATTGGAGAATACTAATTAACACAGTGCTGTCCACTCTTGCTACTGTCGCATTTGCGAGTGTAGCATGGGAAGGCAAGGTAAAGTATTTGTTTTCTCGGGATGTAGTAGATATGGTCGGTATATCTGAAAGGCTAATTGAGAGTGGCATTTTTGCCGTAGAAGAATCTTTTTCTGATGTTGAATGGGCTGATTTGATAGAAGGGGCAAAGAGTATTACTGCAGTCTTTACTTACTCGACAAAATGGGGAAAAGATAATCGAGATCGAATTAAAACAGCTGTTGAGAATGGATGTAAAGTTGTTGTAGCGCTTCCAGATATCAATTCATCTGGTCTGATAGAAAATCTAAAGTATCGTTTTTCCGGGGTAAGTGATGTAAAAACCGAAATCGAAAAAGCTGAAGAGTTTTATTTAAGCATCGGTGCGAAGATTCAATATTATTCAAGAGCGATTACGAGTTCGTTTTATCTGATTGATGATGTTGGGATTATAGTTCCATTTAATCATCAAAAAGCGTTTGGGGGCCATGCGCCTTCAGTCCCGGCATTTATGAGTCTTAAGCCCGGATATATTTACAGGTTTATAGAAAAAGAAGTTACGGCTATTCTTGAAACTCCGGAAGAGGGAAAAGGATCTGTTTGTTCCGAAGAGCTGAGGCAGCAGAATTGACCATAGGAGTATAAGCATGGAGACCATTATTTTTGTTGACACCGAAACAGGCGGTACAAATCCAGATAAGCATAGTTTGCTTTCGGTTGGACTAGTTGCGTGGGACAGAACAAACGGAATTATTGACAAGCGTGAGGTCTTTTTGAAAAGTGATACATATTCGTTCACACAGAAAGCAGTTGAGATAAATAAGTTCGATAGAGCGGAACACGATGCCATTGCGGTTCCTCATGATTACGCCGTTAATATGATTCGTGATTTCTGTGTAAAGAACACTGGGGCGAATAAAGATATTCAAATAGCGGGTCATAATATTCAATTCGATGTTGCTTTTCTGAAAAAACTATTTAAAGAACAAAACCGCAGTTTTAGTAGCTTATTTTCCCACAGAATGATAGACACTTTTTCGATCCTAAAGTACCTTAACGATGCCGGAAAAATAAGCATTAATCCACTCAGCTCAGCAAACGCATTTAAGCTTTTTGATATAAAAGTTAAGAAGCGCCATTCTGCGTTAGGAGATGCCGTAGCAACAGCACAATTATATGAAGCACTAATTAAATTAATAGAATAGGAGAACAAAAGAAGAATAAACCAGCATATTTATGGCTTTATAGTAACAGAGGACACAAGAGACGAATCAGTCTTTTGTGTCCTCTGCCGGTAATTCGATATTGTACTTTGTCAACAGATCCTCGATCGCCTCGTCCAAAAGCCGGCTTTTCGGGATTCTTGTCTTCTTCGCAAGCTGATCAAAAAGCGGAACGAGCTCGTTTTTCAAGGACGAAGTGAAGCGTGTGCGATATTTCAAGAAGGGCTCAGCCATAATAATCATGCCTCCCGTTTGGAACTGCCCATATTCTATATGAGCTGCAAGTTTCAAACAATTGGTTGCAGATAGTGTCTATATAGTGTATAGTATCTGCAGAAACGAGAGAGATATGAGGCTGAGACATGACCAAGACCTGTGCCATTATTGGCTGTTCCCCGATGTGTTTCCCATGGGGATTTGATGAGGAAGACGAAGGCTGTGCGGCGCTGAAGTTGATCCTGATCAATCAGATCACCAGGCTGAGAGGGGAGGGCTGCACGCGCTTTGCGGTCAGCATGGACTGCGGCGTGGGGCTGTATGCAGCGGAGATCCTTCACGGGCTGAAAGAACCAGATGATGCGCTCGAAACGATTTGCTATGTTCCCTATGAGGAGCAGGCGACGAAGTGGACACCGGAGCTGCGCGACCGCTATTTCAATGCCCTGGCTGCCTGTACGGAAGTCGTAAACGCGGCCTATGAGAAAACCGTTGGTTGCAAGTTCAAAGCGTACCTGGAGGCCATAAACGAAGCCGACACGGTGATTGTGGTCTACGATCCCGATGATCCGCGCTGCGAGCGGGAGACCGCGGCTGTGGCCGTCGCGGAAATGCTGAACACGCAAGTCGTCACAGTTGATCCCAAGGCTATCCACTTTTTTTAAATCGGAGTTATACCCTATTATACCCTATTGTGTTTAGGGTATAATAGGGTATAATCATTTCAGAACAGCTAGGGAGTGACATATGGACGCTAATGAATATGAAAAGCTCTCGAAAAAGAAAAAGCGGGATCTGTACCCAGGCAAGCGGACAGTCTGGGCCATCAGCCCGGTGATTCATAGACCTGAAAACCCGAAAGCCTATAACAGAAGGAAAGCACAGAACCGGCATCATCCATCCGTTTCTGTGCTTTCCTTCTGTTTGGCCGTTTTTGAGAGAGGACACACCCAATCACTCGACCTTGTAAGAGAGCAGGGCATTTCTTCCTGGCTCGATAATGCCCATTATTCTTGACAAAACAAGAAGTTTGTTTATAATAATAAACATTAAGAGGTGATGACATTGAACAAACGCAGTGTTGTTGTTATGCCTGCGACTCTCAATATTTTGCAGCAAATGGGAGAGCAGATCAAATTGGCTCGCCTTAGGAGACAATTGAGTGCAGAGCTGATTGCAGAGCGAGCGGGAATCAGCCGTGCCACATTGTGGAATATAGAAAAGGGATCGCCCTCAGTTTCAATGGGAGCTTATGCGGCGGCACTTCACGCACTGGGCGGGATGGATCGTGATTTGCTCATGGTAGCGAAGGACGATGAGCTTGGCCGCAAACTTCAGGATTTAGAGCTGTTGCCGAAAAAGCGAGCACCAAAACAAGGTGGTGAGTCATAATGGCAAAGGAAGAAAAGAAGATCTTCGTCTATGAAAACTGGTCAGAGGAAACGCCGGTTTTTATGGGGACACTGTATGCAAACGCAGCACGC